>Ga0315275_10000082_pt1 | contig 70264 bp, 78 predicted proteins | sample YL17G03_0_MG_FD_205557 | JGI IMG/M metagenome (GOLD analysis project Ga0315275, IMG submission 205557) | Sediment microbial communities from Yellowstone Lake, YNP, Wyoming, USA - YL17G03_0 | ecosystem: Environmental > Aquatic > Freshwater > Lake > Sediment | place: USA: Wyoming | collected... | reverse complement strand
GCCTCTCATCAAAGCGGATTTGGTGAGAGAAAGCATCTTTTCGTTTTCCGGCAAGGCGAAATTCTGGTTTCTTATGTTTTCTATTCTGCTCTCCGTTTCGTTTATTTGAGCCATGACCCTGAGTGCAGAGTCCCTGAGGCCTGCGACCTCATCAGATAGTTCGCTTACGCTGTAATAATTGCCTTCGTCCATGGCCTTTTTCATCTAATCTAACATTGCGCTTATCTGGCTGGTTTCCATGCCAAGCCTCGTCATTTCTCCGAGCGCGTTTTCGGCCCTTTCAATGTATGCCTTAGTCTCATTGTTTATCAGCTTGTGTGTCACAAGAAGCACGCTTGTATTTTTTTCAGCTCTGGTGGACTTTTCACCTTCGGAGAATTTGCCGTTCACTGTGATGTTCAGTCGGTATTCCGCACAAGCAGCATAAATAGGAGCCCTGATAATATTTTAAAAACACACTAATTAAAAGTGTGCAAGATTTTAGCTTTCTTGTTCATATGATATGGCCATTCTCATGCCTGAGCCCGTCGAAACGTATGCCTGGACGGCATTTATGTCAAAACGCATTGACCGCAATTATTTTTAATTACGCTACCTCAATATGTGTTTATGAAGGCGGACGCGAAGCTTAAAGACGCGGTAATGAAGTACGCACTGCAGAACGCTATATTTTACAAAGGCAGGGCGAACGCTTCCGCGGTCCTCGGCAAGGTCGTTTCCCAGCATCAGGAAGCGCGGGCGAACATACCGGAGATTCGCATCATAATAGAGCAGACCGTTAAAGAGGTCAACCATCTCTCGCTCGAACAGCAGAAAGTGAAGCTTGAATCGCTCGCGCCAGAGCTTTTGGAGAAACATAAAAAAAAGCAGGAAGGCCTCTCAGAGCTAGAAGGCGCCGAGGAAGGACACGTCGTCACGCGCTTCGCTCCTTCGCCGACCGGACCTCTTTCAATCGGCCAGTTCATGCGCGCCGTATTCCTCAGTTATTACTACGCAAAAAAGTACAGCGGCAAGTTCATTCTCAGGATTGAGGACACGGATGCGAAAAAGCTCGAGCCGGATGCCTACGACTGGCTGCGCGAGGATCTTACGAAAATGGGCACGCTCTGGGACGAGTTTTACATGCAGTCTGACAGGCTCGCTGTTTACTACAAGTATGCCATGCAGCTTATAGCGAAAGACAAGGCTTATGTCTGCGTATGCCCGACAGAAGAGTTCAAGAAGCACAAGCTTTCCAAGAGCGATTGCATGTGCAGGAACCAGGCGAAATCGAAAAACGTCGAGCTGTGGGAGGCGATGGTATCAGGCGAAATGGAAGACGGCTCGGTCGCTCTGCGCCTCAAGACGAACATGTCAGACCCGAATCCCGTTCTCCGCGACCCCCCGCTTGTAAGGGTAAACAGGACTCCCCACCCGCTTAAAGGAGAAAAGTATTCGGCATGGCCGCTTTATAATTTTTCCTGTGCTATCGACGACCATGAACTCGGCGTCACGCACGTCTTCCGCGGCAAGGAGCACGAGCACAATACCGCAGTCCAGCGGATTATATCGGACATCTTTAACTGGAAATTTCCGAGCGTCGTGAACTTCGGCATGATCCGCTTCCCCGGTGGCGCGGTTCACACTAGGGACATAAAGAAGATGATTCAGGACGGCGAAGTCAGTGGATGGGACGACCCGAAGCTGCCGACCATACGCGCGCTCCTGCGCCGAGGCTTCCGGCCGGAGGCGATAAAGAATCTCGCGCTACAATGCGGGCTGAGCAAGAACGACATCGAGCTGAGCTGGGAGAACTTGGACGCGTACAACCGCAAGTTCATCGATCCGCTCGCGAACCGCTACATGGTTGTCATCGACCCGGTCTCGCTCGACGCGGAAGGCGTGCCGGAAAAACGCGAAGTTTTCGAAGCGTTGCATCCGGATTTCCCGGAGCGCGGCAAGAAGAAGGTCCCGCTCGATCCGAAGAGCCTTTACGTCTCCGGCGGCGACTATGAGAAATTCAAGGGCAGCGTGGTCCGCCTGAAAGGCCTTTGTAACGTTTCGCTCGTCAAGAAGGTGAAATGCGTCGGCGACGATGTCTTAAAGGATATGCAGAAGATCCAGTGGGTCAGCAAACCGCACGTCAAAGTCAAAGTCGTTAGCAAGGACGGCGTCGCAACCGGCATCGGCGAGCCGGAGATGGCCAAGCTGCGCGTCAACGACGTCATCCAGATGGAGCGCATAGGCTTCGGCCGCGTCGACGCGAACAGCGGGAAGGAAATAGTTATCTATTTCGCGCACAAGTAAAGCTTTTTAGAAAAAAGCTTTAGCAAAAACTTCTTACTGTACTTTTTACAAAATTTACTACTATTTTAATTATTTTGTTCCAAAATAATAATATTTTAGGTATTTTATACAATAATTTGCTTAATTATTTGAATAAAATGATAAAAATACTAAAATATGCGTAAATAAGCCAATAATGGAACTTCGGAACCTAAAAATAAACCAGTGTTTATTTTGCATTAACCGGCATCATCCGAGCATGCCAAGCAGCTGGAAAATGCTGAAACCTCTTTTCTCGAGAGACACGAAGTCCGCTTCCTCTACGTTCGCCATTGACTTCACTTTTGCCCTCGCGTCGCTTATCGTTCCGGTTTCGTCTATGAGACCCAGCGCAATCGCATCTTTGCCGAGGAATATGTCGCCGTTCTTTATGTGGTCAACCTGGTCCGGCGTAAGTTTGCGCCTGCTGGCTACGTCCGTGATGAAGTAAGTGAACGTCTCGTTGACTATGTATTCCATTTTACCTCGCTCCTCTGCAGTCATATTTCGGAATGGCGAACCCATATCCTTGTTTTCGCCGGACGTTATCTGCTCGTATGTCACGCCGTATTTTTCGAACAGCTTGGAAAACTCGAGATAAGACGCCGTCACCCCGACTGAACCGGTGAGTGTCAGCGGGTCGGCCATTATGTAATCACAGGACGATGCAATCCAGTACGCGCCGCTCGCCGCGACGTCGCCCATCCAGCATAACGTGGGTTTTTTCATTTCTGCGACTGCGTAAGCTATCTCGCGCGACGCGACCACGGAGCCTCCGGGTGAATCGATATCAAACATGACCGCTTTTATGGACGCGTCTTCTTCGGCCTTCTGTATCATCGGCAGCGCGTCGTCGGGCGTGAACGATTCCGTGAGCAGTTGCTGGCTCGACGAAATCGTACCGCGCACCTTTATCACGGCGATCTTGCTTGTGAACGGCGAATTAGAGGAAAGCATTGTTGCAAGCAGCAGGATAACCATTATTCCGATGCCGGCAAAAATGCCGATGAAGAACTTCCAGCCCTCGCGCTTCCTGGGGTTTTTCATGATAAAATGATTAGCATGGTTTACTTTAAAAGCGGTTCGGTGTCGTTCACTGATTTAGCTTGTTAATCTGTTCGCACTGATTGTAGATGCATTTTATCTCTAGGTGTGCTACGATGCCGTTGCAGAAGTCTGGGCACTGGCGGCTGACGTCGACGAAGTTCTTGTTACCATAGAAGCAGTCGCCCGTGCCGAAGCGGATGCCGCAGGCGCAGTCGCTGTCCGACCTGCAATATTTTTCATCGTCGTTTAATTTGTTCAATGACGAAAATATGAAAAAGCTTAAAATCGAAACTGACAAAACCAGCACCACTGCGACGGCAAAGATTATTTTTCTTTTCATGTTCTTTACGTGACTTCCACACCGTTTACCAGAATCTTGCGCACCTGCGTTACCTTGCCTATCACGCTGTGCGGCATCTTGTACTTCTTCAGAATATCCGCGACTCGCTCGTAATCCTCCGGATCCTCGCCCGGCACGACAATCACGAAGCCGACTCCCATGTTGAAAGTCCGGAACATTTCCCTGTCGCTGAGTAGGCCAAACTTCTGTATCATCTTGAAAACGGGTTTCGGTTTTGGCAGCTTTATGTCAAAGCCAACGCCGGCCTTGCTGCCTATCCTGGCGAGCTTCGAGAACGCGCCTCCTGTGATGTGGGCGAGGCCATGAACCTTGCAGTTTTGCAGAACTTCCAGAACCGGTTTCACGTAAATTCTTGTCGGCTTGAGCAGCTCCTCGCCTACCGAGCAGTCGAGCTCCTTTACATAAGTGCCGATGTCGAATCTGCCTAGCAGAAGCTTTCTCGCCAGCGACATGCCGTTTGAATGGACGCCGGAGCTTTCAAGCCCGATGACAATATCGCCCGCTACCATCTTATCGCCGGTGACTATCCTGTCCCTGTAGACCATGCCTATCGACATTGCCGCGAGATCGAATCCCTTAACGACATCCGGCATTATAGCCGTCTCGCCGCCGACAATCGCGACGCCCGCCTCTTTGGCGGCTTTGGCCAGACCATTCGCTATCTCGCTTATGATGCGCTCGTCCGTATTTTCGAGCGCGATGTAATCAACCAGCGTGGTCGGCTCTGCTCCTACACATATTAGATCATTAACGTTCATCGCCACGCAATCGATGCCTATGGTGTCGTATTTCCTCATCGCCTGCGCGATTAGCGTTTTCGTCCCGACGCCGTCGACGTGGACTGCAAGGACTTTCCCGCCGCCGATGTCTATCATGCCCGCGTAATGGCCTATGTCCGTCAGCACGCGCCCGAACTTGTCAGACCTGTGGGAAAACGTCTGCTTGAAAATTTCCGCCATGTTCGAATGCGATTGCTTGACTTTTTCGATGTCTACGCCCGCTTTTGCATAAGTGAATTCATCAGCCATGTTAAACAACCCCTCTACCAACCATGTAAATAATATGTAGCAGGTGATTTTTAAGTTTGGCTGAAAAAGAAAAAAATTATTTTTTATTAATTGCCTTCAACACTTCGTCGACCTGTTCGATCGCCGTGCCGATGTAGTTGCGCGGGTCGAGGAGGCTTTCGAGCTCCTTCGCGCTGAAACGCTTCTTGACATGCGGGTTTCGCAGCAGAATGTCCCTGAGCGGCGAGCCTTTCGCGTACGACTCCATCGCCGCCTTGCGCATTATCTCGTGCGCGTCCTGGCGCCCGATGCCCTTCTTCACGAGCGCAATCATTATCTTCTCGCTCATGACTAGGCCTTTCGTCAGATCTAGGTTATCCTGTATCCTGCCGTGCTGCAGCTCGAGGCTTATCAGGATGTCATTGATGCGGCGGAGCATGAAGTCCAGCAGCATGAAGCTTTCGGCGAAGATTATGCGCTCGTTCGCCGAATTCGTGAGGTCGCGCTCGTGCTCGAGCGGGTTGTTGTCCAAAGCGACCATCACGTGCGATTTCAGAACGCGAGCGAGCGAACAGATATTCTCCGACTTCCAAGGGTTGCGCTTGTGCGGCATCGTCGAGCTGCCGACCTGCTTGCTGTCGAAGCTTTCCATAACCTCGCCGATTTCCGTGCGTTGCAAATTTCGAATCTCCTTGGCGATTTTCTCCAGCGTCGAGCCGATCAGCGCGAGCACGAACACGAGTTCCGCATGCCTGTCGCGCTGGATGACCTGCGTGGAAACCATGACTGGTGTGAGGCCGAGGTCTTTCATGACCAGCGACTGCAGTTGCCTTGCCTTCTTGCCGAAAGTCGCCTGAGTGCCGACCGCGCCTGTCATCTTGCCCACGAGGATGCGCTTCTTCGCCTGGTCGAGACGGTCGATGTCGCGCTGTATCTCGCAGAGCCAGTTCGCGAACTTCAGGCCGTACGTCGTGGGTACGGCGTGCTGGCCGTGCGTCCTGCCGATGCATATCACATTTTTGTTTTTCTGCGTGAGCGTGGCCAGTGTCTCTTTGAGTTTTTTCACATCGTCCTCAATTATTTCTATCGCGTCCCTGAGCTGCAGCGCGAGCGCCGTGTCCTCGATGTCGTATGAAGTCGCTCCGTAATGAACGTATTTGCCCGCATCGCCCGCGCTTTCTGTCAGCGCCCGCACCATCGCCATGAGGTCGTGATGTATCTCTTCATCTATTTCGTGCACTCGATCTACGGTCACGAACTGCGTGTCCGCTTTTTTAGAGATTTTCAGTGCCGCTTTCTTCGGGATGTTGCCGAGCTGCGCGTGCGCCTTCGCCAGCGCGGCTTCGACATCGAGCCACTTCTGCAGCTTCGCCTCTTCCTCGAAGACCGCAGTCATCTCTTCAGAACAATAACGATACTCTATCGGATGTATTGCCATATAATCACCCTCAACTACGATAATTCAAACCTGATTATCGCATGTAACCTTTCTTTTTCAGGTTATTAACTATTCGCTGGAGTACGTTGCTTTCGCTTGCTTCGAATTTCGTGCCGGTTATTTTCTCGTAAGCTTCAATGTATCTTCTGGCGGCTTCGGTCACGACTTCCGCAGTCAGCTTCGGCGGCTTGCCGTCGCCCATGTAGCCCTGCGCCGCGAGCCAGGTCCTCACGTATTCTTTGTCAAGTTTCCTCTGTTCCTCGCCCTTTCTGAAAAGCTCATCGTAACTTTCGGCGAGCCAGAATCTCGACGAATCGGGCGTGTGAATCTCGTCCATGAGTATCAGCTCGCCGTCGAGCAGGCCGAACTCGTATTTAGTATCGACGAGTATGAGACCGTGCTTTGCGACGAACTTCGAGCCGAAGTCGAAAAGCATGAGGCTCGCCTCGGACATTTTTTCGAAAAGGTCTTTGGTTACAAGGCCCTCTTCCATCGTTTCTTCTCCGGATATCGGCCTGTCGTGCTCGCCTTTGCCGGCCTTGGTGGTCGGCGTTATTATGGGACGGTCGAACTTCTGGTCCTTGCGCATGCCTTCGGGCAGGGCGTTGCCGCAGAAATTCCTGACGCCGTTCTGGTAGTTGTACCATGCCGAAGTCGTCGTCACGCCGGTTATGTAGCCGCGCACCACCATCTCGACGGCTATGGGTTTGCATTCCTTGACAATCATGACATTCGGGTCCGGTATGTCTATCATATGGTTTTTCACGATTTTTTTAGTTTTATCGAACCAAAAAGCTGCGAGCTGATTGAGGACCTGTCCCTTGAAAGGGATGGTGCCCAGGACCCGGTCGAAAGCGGATATCCTGTCGGTCGTGACTATTACTCTCTTGTCCCTGAGAATGTAATTATCCCTTACCTTCCCCTCGTACCTGTCGCCCATGTTGAAATCTGTTTTTTCGAGGGTGTTGCCTATGTGCCTTTTGATGGTTTCTGCGTCCATCATTTTTACTCCTCAAATTTCGTAGCGATGTCGTAAACGTGAAGCACTCGTTCGTTTCATTTTTCTATATTTGATATCACTTCATCTATCCAATTTTCTTTGAAGTCTGTCCACATAAGATTAACGTTTAGATATTTAACACATCCGTTAAAATAACTAAAAAGCTTTCTCTTTAATGTCGAATTGAGTATTATCACAGTAGACGCATTAACCTTATTTGCATAGACTTTTGTTTTTAGGATTTTCCCTAAAACAAGGTATGTAGTTTCATTTCTATTTTTTAATCCGTGAGACTTTGTAATTTCCATTAGGATTTTTTTACCTTCGGGATTTATGATTAACAAGTCTCCCTGATCGGCAAAAGTTAATCTGGTTCTTGGCATCTTCCAGCCCATTTTCACAAGCCGTTCTGCCAATTTTCTACCGTCCAAATCTAATATCGTGTCAACTTCGGAAATATTGAATTCAGCTAAAGGGAAATATACCGATATTTTTTTATGCCGTATTTTTACTTGTTGATTTCTGAGATGGTTTGGTATGTAAGTACCAATTCCTGCAACATTATAACCATCACAATGTGATAGTTTGCGGCCATTTTTGTTGGGTATTAGAAGGACTTTTTTAAATCTTTTATCAAATCTGGGAACAATTTTCATCCCGTCAAGATTTCCGAGAGAAAATCTCAGATCACATCTTTTTTCATTGTCAGAGATATCACCTTTTATCACAATACAATTCTTCTCTTTAGCTATCCCATCAAAATTTTTGATACGTGCATCTCGCGTCCTGATTCCATTAAATATACCAACTTTTCTTAAATATTTCTGCACGGTAGGGATAGAAATGCCATATTTCTTTGCAATTTTGTATGAGCCCCAACCGATATTATATAATTCTGTCCATTCTTGTAAAGTTTTTTCATCTATCATTTCAATCTTCTATATTTTATAAGTTTCTTTCTGATATTTTCATTCTTTAGAGCCAATATTTCCATAGCTAATATTGCAGCATTTTTACCACCGTCTATGGAAACCGTCGCGACTGGCACGCCGGATGGCATTTGCATCATGGAAAGCAGCGCATCGAGGCCGTCCAGCTTCACTCCTACGGGCACGCCGATCACTGGCTTGTCCGTCATCGACGCGACAAAACCCGGCAGCGCAGCCGCAAGGCCGGCTACGGCGATTATGACGTCCGCGTCGGTCGACTTCACGATTTTACTCGTTCCCTCGGGGTCGCGATGCGCTGAGGAGATACGTATGTCGAAGGCGATTTTATTCTTCTTCAGGATGTCCTCGGCTTTTCTCGCGATTTCAAGGTCAGACTGGCTCCCGCATATTATCAGAACTTTCATATCTATTCTATCGGGGATGGTCTTATAAAATTTCCAGCTTTCGCTTTTATGCGGGTTCGGATAAAATATTAATATGCGCCATGAGATTCCCACGTGGAGCATCGCAAAAAAGCTCGCCTTCGTACTCGCGGGCGTTTTATTTTCCGCTTCGGTATCTTCTTACTTCCTCGGCTTCGGCACGCCACAACAAATCGTATTCACCATAACTTTCACCGCCCTCTTCATGTGGCTTTCCGAGATCGTGCCGCTGCATATCACGGCGCTGTTCATCCCCTTCCTTCTCGTCATATTCGGCGGCTTTAAGCCAGCGGAAGCATTCTCGCCGTTTTTCGATTCGGTTGTCGTGCTCGTGCTGGGCGGTTTCGTCATCGCGCTCGCCCTGAGTAAATACAAGGTCGACGAATACATCGGCCACAAACTGGTCCACCGCGGCTCCAGCCCGCGCCTCGTCCTTCTTAGCATGATAGCGGTGACGGCTTTCATCTCCATGTGGATGGCCAACTCGGCCGCCGCTGCCCTGATGATGCCCATCGGCCTTATCATACTCAAAGACAACAAGATGCTTCCCGGCAAATCCAGATTCGGCAAGTCGCTCGTCCTCGGCATCGGCTTCGCCGCAACCATCGGCGGCCTTGGCACGATGGTCGGCAGCACGCCCAACGTTCTTGTCGCGAAATTTCTCAATCAAGCGAATTACTCTTTCGGTTTCATGGACTGGACCTACTACGGCTTTCCCATGATGGTGGCGCTAATCGCCTCGACTTTCATCATCCTAACGCTCGTGTTCAAACCCGAAGTGAAGAAAATAAACATGCAGGAGAACAAGAGGAAGCTCGGCTCTGAACAGAAGAAAGTGCTAGCCATCTTCGTAATCACCATCATGCTTTGGGTCACGACCGAGATACACAAGATAGACATAGGCGTCATCTCCCTCGTTCCCGTTTTCCTTTTGTTCGCATTTGGACTGCTGAAAGGCGACGACTTCAAGAGGATAGACTGGCCGTCGCTCATACTCATCGGAGGCGGCATTTCTCTGGGGTTTGCCATGCACGCTTCCGCCCTTGACGTTACCATGGCAAATGCCCTCGGCGGGGCGATAACAGGCCAGACCGCCCTGGTCATATCACTTATAATAATAACTTTCGGAGTCGCTCTCACGGCGTTCGCCAGCAACACCGCCGCTGCATCGGTAATGGTGCCGATGATGATTCCCCTCGCCGTCGCGACCGGTATAAACCCGCGCATGCTCGCAATGCTTGCCGGCGTGGGCGTGTCGCTGGATTTCATCATGCCCAGCGGGACCCCTCCGACGACGATTGCTTATTCCACCAGCTACCTCAAGCTGAGGGATCTGCTAAAGGCGGGATCGCTCGTTTCACTGGCAGCCATAATAATATGTGCCTTAATAGCAATAGCTATATAGCCGGTGCTAATCGAATTTTAAACTCAGAACTAGTTCATGTTAAAAATATAAAATAAAACTAACCAAGTAAAAATTCCACAGTTATCCCGTTTGTGTTATTGCCTGCTTAGAACCTTCTCTTTTTTGCGAAGCAGTCTCTGCAGAAAACTGGTCTGCCTTCTGTGGGTTTGAACGGGACTTCGCACTCTTTTCCGCACTCAGAACAAACTGCCTTGTGCATTTCTCTTGGCTTGAAGTCTCTACTTCCACCAGACCTTTCTTCGAAACGTCTTTCTCTAAATGCCATTTTATCTATCTCCTATTATATTTTTTTAATTTTTTTTCTTAATTGTTTGTTTGCGTAGTTTAAATACGTGCTTGGGCGCTTCCGGCGCCGTTTCGCGAGTTTATTCGGCTTTATAAAAAACCCGGCGATATTAGGATCATGCCCGTGGTTGCGATAGACGTGTGGGCCGGCAGGCCGGCTGAGCAGAAGGAAAAACTGATAAAGAGCGTCACTGAAGCGGTCGCCAAGAGCCTTGGCATAGCGCAGGACCAAGTAACCATCATTCTCAGAGAAATCCCCAAGGAGAACTGGGGCGCTGCCGGCGAAGTGGCATCGAAAGCGAAGAAGTAAGCGGGTTTTTTGTAACCATCAATAAATAGTAAAAATTAAGGTTTTTAAATACCCAAAACAAGCCATAATTATGGCGGAAATAACACGGCCAAAGCCCTATTTTCAACCAGCAGAAGATATAGTTCTAAACGCTGCCAGCGGAAATCAGGTTATAATGTTCGGTGAAAATCATATTTACCATCCAAAAAATTTCATCGCGAGCGTTCTGCCCAGGCTTAGAGAAATGGGATTCGATGCTCTGGTTACAGAGCTGGAAGCCTCGTATCAGAGGGATATGGATGAATACTTAAAAACAGGCCGCATTAGCGGTGGTCTGAGAGAATATCTGAGATATTGGGATAACAGCGATTTGGCTCATGCAGCCAGGGAAAATGCCTTTGAAGTAAAAACCATAGGAAAAAATCATGACAGAAAGAGCACTTTGGCCAGAACAGACTACACTTCCTTCGGGAGACTTATGAGAGCAATACTTGGTTTGAAGGGAAGAAAAAGCGTTCTTTTGTACGGAGACAATCATATACAAAAAAATAGACACTATTATCAAAGCCTTGGGGATTATTTGAATAGTTTGACAGGAGGCAGAGCATTTGGCATATGCACCGACCCCATAAGATTTACGGAGATTGCCCTTGCGCTTGGGACCGAAATCCCGGAAAACCAGGGTTTTGTCGTTACCGATGAAATGAAGCCTGTGCAATTTGGAAATCCTTACTCGCCAAAAAGCTTAGGAATTTTCGATGCTGTGGTAAATGTTATTGACCCAGAAAAAGACGCCGCGTTCAAAAATACTGGAATTTACAGATCGCTCGTTGGAAACTTTGATTTTTAGAAATTATTATAATTTCTTTGCATGGCTAACAGCGTTCCTGAATATCGCTAGGCCATCGCCTTCCTCGGGAAGCGACCTGTCGCGCGTCCAGAAAGGATGCGTGTATTTCGACACGAACTTCTCCGGATGCGGCATGAGGCCGAACACGTTGCCTTCCGTGTTGCATATGCCGGCAATCGAGTTCATCGAGCCGTTAGGATTCTCCTTGTACGTGAAAACGACCTGGTCGTTCTCCTCGAGCTTGCGAATGATTTCAGGCGGTGCGATGAACTTGCCCTCGCCGTGGTTTATGGGCACGAAAATCCCGTTTTTCATGCCTTTTGTGAATATGCACTTGCCCTTGTTGACGTGCCTGAGGTGGACCCATTTGTCTATGAAATAGCCGCCGTCATTCGCCGCGAGCGTGGCTTCCTGCTTGCCGAAGCCGCCGAATGCGGGTAAAAGGCCGGCCTTAACAATCGCCTGGAAGCCGTTGCATATGCCGATGACCAGCCTTCCGCTCTCTATGAATTTCACGAAGTCCCCGCTTAGCTTGTATCTTATCAGGTTCGCTAGGATTTTCCCTGACGCGACGTCGTCGCCGTGCGCGAAGCCGCCGGGAATCGCGACTATCTGGAAATCCTCCAGCGTTTTCTTCCGTTGTATCAGTTCGTTTATGTGCGCGACCGAAACGTCGGAGCCTGCGATCCTGAATGCGTGTGCAGTCTCCTCGTCACAATTCGTGCCATCGGCCCGCAGCACAAGCGTCCTTACCATCTTTTCACCATGCCTTTTTACCAGTCGAAAGTTTTCTGCCATGCCTTTTTCAGATCCTCTGTTTTTTCGTTGACTATTGCCTTTCCGTCCAAACCTGTTACTATTAGTTTCGCGGCCGTCACCTCGCCTATTTTCAAGGCGTGCATACCCAGTATTTTCTCGAACTCTTTCGCTTTCATCTTCTCCACCTCGACCAGGAAGCGCGAGTTGCTCTCGGAAAAAAGCAGCTTGTAATTCTTCTTTAATTTCTGCTGTGGCACTTTTCGCAGGTCTATTTTCATGCCAAGCTCGCCGGCGAAGCACATCTCCGCGGCTGCGACGGCGAGGCCACCTTCCGAGCAGTCGTGGCAGGCGCGGACCAGACTCTTGTCCATCGCATTCGTGAGTGCGTCCATCGCCTCTTTCGCCTTCCCCACGTCGACTCCGGGTATCTTGCCGCCATCGGCGTGTTTTGTCATATAATAATGAGAGCCGCCCATCTCGTCTTTCGTCTCGCCGATTACATATACAAGATTGCCTGTTTCTTTCACATCCATGGTCACGGCATTGCGTATGTCAGGGATGATGCCGACTGCGGTCACGACGAGCGTGTATGGTATGGAAATCGTTTCCTTCGCCCCGCCTAGGCTGTACTCGTTGTAGAGCGAGTCCTTGCCGGAGATGAATGGCGCGCGGAAGCCGAGCGAGCCGTCGTGGCATGCTTTCACGGCTTCGACCAGCGCCCCCAGCCTGTCCGGCTTCTCCGGGTTGCCCCACGAGAAGTTGTCGAGCAGTGCTATTCGCCGCCCGCCGCAGCAGACGTTGTTGCGCATGGCCTCGTCTATCGCGGACATGGCCATGTTGTAAGGGTCGCCTGCGAAGCGCGGGTTGTAGCCATTCGAAACGACGATCCCCCTGTAATCATCATAAACCGGCCTGAGCACGCACGCGTCGCCCGGCCCGCCCAAACCCTGAATGGGCTTGATGACAGTCTTCGCCTGCACCTCGTGGTCGTACTGGCGTATCACCCATTCCTTGCTGGCAACTGTTGGCGAGCTGAGAATCGCTTTTATGTCATCGCCAAAATTCTGCGAATCGGGAAGGTCTGGGTCTTTCTTTTCCTTCGCCTCGAAAGCCGCCTTTCTCTCAACTTTCGGGATTCCCTCGTGCAGGAATTCCATGTCCATCTCGCCTATACTTTTCCCGTTGAACATGAGCGTCAGTTTCCTGTCATGCGTGAATTCTCCCACGACATTCGCTTCCGTGTTCTCGTTCCTGAAAATCTCCAGAACTTCTTCAACGTTCTTTTCAGGCACGGCAAGTATCATCCTTTCCTGCGCCTCTGATATCCATATTTCCCATGGCTCAAGACCTTCGTATTTTAGCGGGACTTTGTCCAGCCAGACTTTCACACCTGTCTTTTTGCCCATCTCTCCTATCGCCGACGAAAGCCCGCCGCCACCGCAGTCAGTAATCGCGGAGTACAGCGGCTTGCCGTGTGCGTCCCTCGCCTTCAGCTGGCCGTCCAAAACGCGCTTCTCTTCGATAGCGTTGCCTATTTGGACGGCGCCGCTCGAAGTCTTCTCGGACTCGGCCGAAAGTTCCAGCGACGCGAATGTGACACCGTGTATGCCGTCGCGTCCGGTCCGGCCGCCAGCGAGAACTATCTTGTCGCCGGGCATGGCTTCGTGCACATACTTGTCCTTGGGTATTATGCCTATGCAGCCTGCGTATACGAGCGGGTTGCCGACGTAGCCTTCGTGGAAGCCGAAGCCGCCATTCGCCGTCGGGATACCCATCCTGTTGCCGTAGTCGCGTATGCCGGCCACGACGCCTTTCATAAGGCGCTTCGGATGCAGGACGCCCTGCGGCAGCTTGCCGGCGGGATAATCCGGAGGTGCGAAGAAAAGCACGTCCGTCGAGAGAATCGGCTTCGCCCCCACACCCATGACGTCGCGGAACACGCCGCCGGATCCTGTGCCTGCGCCGCCATACGGGTCGAGCGCGCTCGGATGGTTGTGTGTTTCAACTTTGGCGGCGATATTGTATTTGTCATCGAAAGTAACGATGCCCGCGTTGTCCTCGAAAACGTGTACGCACCATGGCATAGCGAGTTCTTTCGTCGCCTTGATTATGTACGACTTGAGCATGTTGTTTATCCTCTCGCCTTTGTATTCCACGACGCCGCGGAAAGTCTTGTGAACGCAGTGCTCGGACCATGTCTGGGCGAACGTTTCCAGCTCTATGTCGCTCGGATCCCTTCCCAGTTTCTGGTAGTAAGCCTGCAGTTTTTTCATCTCCACGGCGTTGAGCGCCAGCAGGAATTTCTTGGATATCTCCAGCAGTTCTTTTTCACTCCTGCCGAGTATTTTTATCTGCCTTGCTTCCATTTCAGATTCTCCTGTAAGTATAAGTCTGGATGAGCCCGTTCGCGAGGCATTTCTCGCAAATCGCTTTAATCTCGCTTTCGTCCAGCTCGCCTCTTATTACGTATGTCGTGCCGGTCCTGACCGATTTCACCTTGCGCACCCCAAGAATTCCTATGGCCTTCGCTACGGACAGCCCTACCGGGTCCATTACGCCTGGCCTGAAGAAAACCTCAACCACCCACGCGTTCTTCGCGCCGGCCAGCTTTTTAACGTGCTCGCCTGCGCCGGAAAAGCGGCTGAAGCTGAAATACTGCATGATGCCGTCTGCCAGAAGCTCCTTTCCGATTTTTTCGGCTTCAGTGACCTCTATCTCGCCGTCTATGACATAGGTCTGCAGCGTCCTGACATCATTTATATTGTATGGGCCAAGGCCAAGAATGTCGGATTTAGTGTTCTCTCCCATAGGGTCCCTGTAGCCCTGCCTGTAGCCGACTCCCACAACCCACATGCTTTCACCAGATAAAATAATTATATGCCCAAGCAATAAAAGTTTTCTTTTCGAATGCACATCTTTTTTAACCAATCAAATCTTATGTATACATAATATGAAGCGCATAATACGCAAAATCCGCATGCACAACAAGATGGCGAAGGATATAATACGCAGGCAAATACTTACAATGAGGTCCACACAGAAGGGCGATGCCAAGTTGCCTAAGGATGAAATTATAAAGAAAAGGCTGGTCTCACAGCCGGAGTTCAAGAACTCAAAGATTATACTTTTTTACGTATCCGTCAGAGGGGAAGTGAAAACAGATAAGATAATATCGGAGGCGCTGGCGCATGGGAAAAGGATACTTGTGCCTTTCGCGAACGTTGCCAAGAGGCAACTTCTTCTTTCTGAGATAAGCAACCTAAATGAACTCTCACCTGGTGCGTTTGGCATACCTGAACCAAAGCACAACAAGAAATTCCCCATAGAAAAAGTCGATCTCGTAATAGTTCCCGGAATCGCGTTTGACAGGAAAGGAAACCGCGTCGGCTACGGCACGGGCTTCTATGACAGGTTCCTCAAAAAAATAAAGAAAAGTGTACCATTCGTTGCGCTTGCCTATGATTTCCAGATAGTCGGTGATATACCTGCGAACAAAATGGACGTGAGAATACACAAGATAGTGACCGAAAAGGAAATCATCGAGTGCGCGAAGCGCTAGAAACGTTCTCGTTGAACTCGCGGCCCATTCTCGCTTTCCTTTTGAACCAGATGTCCCTCGCTTCCCCGACCGTGAAAAGCGAGCCGGTGACTAGCACGAGATCGTTCTTGCCAGCGAGCTTCATAGCTTTCCTGACCGCAGTTTTCACGTCTTTAACAATCAAAAAATCCTTGCCATGCTTCTTCACTTCCTTGGCAAGTTCGTCCGGTTCCGCCCCCCTGTCCATCACACCATGCTTTGTCAGTATGAAAAAATCGGTCTTGCCTGAAATCGCCTGCACCATCTGCGGTATGAGCTTGTCCTTAGACGCGCTGAAAACCGTGTAAAGTTTCTCGTGCTTTATCAGGTCCAGCGAAGATGCGAGGCTTTTCATCGAAGCGACGTCCTTCGCCCCGTCCAGCAGGACTTTTGGCCGCTGGTTCACGAGCTCGAAGCGGCCCGGCCACCTCGCCTTTTCGAGGCCTTTCTTTATGACGCTGCGTGGTATCTCCGGTCTGATCAGGCGCAGCGCGGCGAGCGCGCATGCGGCATTCTTGAGCTGGAACCTTCCCGCTAGCGGCAAGAAAATTTTCTCTTCTTCAAAAACAAACTCGTTACCGTATTCAAACGATTTCGCGTTTTTCAGTTCCGGTGCCATGATTAATTTCGCGTTTCTTTTCCGGCATATTTTTTCGAGTACCGCGAGCGCTTTTTTGTTATCAGAGCCGGTGACAAGAATTCCGTTCTTCTTTATGATGCCAGCCTTTTCCGCCGCGATTTTTTCAATCGTGTCCCCTAGGATGTCAGTATGCTCGAACGAGACATGTGTGATGACCGAGACTTCCGGGTCGGCAGTGTTAGTCGCGTCGAGGCGGCCGCCAAGACCTACTTCGATGGCGGCGAACTCGGCATGCTTCTCGCGGAAATATTTGAAGGCCATGGAGGTCACGAACTCGAAGAATGTCGGGCCCTCGCCTTCGGAGCGCATCTTCTCGGCGAGCGGCTTTATCTTCCCGGTCAGCCGCACAAAGTCGCGCTCGGAAATCATTTCATCGTCGACGGAGATTCTCTCCCTGAAATCCGAAAGGTGCGGCTTCACGAAAACGCCGGTCCTGTACCCAGCCTCGCGCAGCACTGAGCCAATCATGACAGTCGTCGAGCCCTTGCCGCTCGTCCCGCCGACAAGCACGGAGCGGAAGCTCTTCTGCGGTTTGCCGAGTAGCTCAAGCAAACGTTCAATCCTCCCAAGGCCGAGCTTCATGCCGAACTTGTTCAGGTTCTGTATGTAGCCCGTCGCCTCAGCATAATTCATAAGAGAAATAATTACACAACAGATTTTTAATAATAAAGAATTGATTAAACGCATCAAATTCCATACCAAAAACTTTATAAATATGTTATATATATTTATATAACATGAGAGAGGTGGAGTTAAATGAAGACCGATGAAGGGGTATGTTTTGCAGAAAGAGGGCTGCGAAACAGGGGGCAGAAACCAATAAAAATACTTCACTATCCACAGTTAGACACGGTGTTGATGGTGGAGGAATTCATAAGAGAACACAGTGGAGAATTCAAGAAGAGGCAGCTTTGGGAACATCTACCAAAAAAAATGATGTACCAGACTTTTTGCGTGATTTTCGACTATCTTTTTTCTTCTGGGAAGATAGCAGTAGACAAAGATGGAAAGATTGGTTGGATATGGGATCCGGAAGGCGTGAAACGATACTTACAAAAAAAACATCTAGCATGGAGATGAAAAGTTTATGGAATGTAGAATATTCTTTGCGGACGACAAGCTGAAAAAGACTTTCGAAAACCTCAAAAACTCCAAGACGGAGGACAGAAAGCTTTACGACTTCATATATAGGGCACTGGAAGACGTAGAAAAGGATGCTTTTTGTGGTATGCAAATACAAAAAAAGCTTATGCCAAAGGAATATGAAAGGAAATACGGCAAGATTGACAACCTGTGGAAATATAATCTCCCGAATGCATGGCGACTCATATATACCGTTAAAGGAGAAGGCATTTTTATTCTCGGGATAGTCCTCGAATGGCTGGACCACAAAAATTACGAAAGACGCTTCGGCTACAAATGCAGATGAAATGCAAATGGCCTGATAATCTAATGCTTGAACATGCGCCTGCCGGTGAAGGCCATCGCTATGCCGTGAAGGTTGCAGGTTTCTATCACTTCGCTGTCCTTGACCGAGCCGCCCGGCTGGATAATGAAGCGGATGCCATGCTTGCTCGCTTCCTCTATCGAATCCGAGAACGGGAAGAACGAGTCGCTCGCCAGCACGCAGCCTGAAATCTCGTGGTCTGGGAGATTCATCGCCCTTAGGTTTTCTTTCGCCTTTTCGATTGCTATTTTGAGCGAAGTGATGCGATTCGGCTGGCCCGCGCCCATGCCGATAACGTGATATAATCCCGGCCTGTACTCGCGGGCGATGACGATAGCATTCGATTTCGTGTGCTTGCATGCGAGGCATGCGAAAAGCGCGAGATCTTTCCTGTTGTCCGGGAATTCTGTTTTGGTCACGGCCTTGAACTCGTTTTTGCCCGCGTAGCCCTCGTCACTGTCCTGTTCCAGGAGCCCGCCTGCTATGAACCTGCGGTGCTTTTTTTCAGGGGAGAAGTCATGCATCTCCAGCAACCTGAGGTTTTTCTTTTCCTTCAGGATTTCGAGCGCTTCCTTGTCGAACGCAGGGGCGATTATTATCTCCACGAACTTGTCCTTAAGGAATTCGGCGCTTTCATTGTCCATTGCTTTCGTCAGCGCTATCACGCCGCCAAACGCCGAGACAGGGTCGCCTTTCCATGCGTTCTCGAGCGCTTCGCGCAAAGAAGCGCCGGTCGCATAGCCGCACGGGTTCGTGTGCTTCACTATCACCACTCCGTTATCTTTGACCGCTTTCAAATCATGTGCTGCTTCCAAGGCGTTTTCAGCGTCAAGATAATTGTTGTATGACATTTCCTTTCCTTGCAGCTGCTTTGCGTTCGCTAGCGAAGACGAGCCTTCGGAGGCATAGACTATCGCTTTCTGGTGCCAGTTCTCGCCGTAGCGGAGCGGCTTGCCGCCGCTGAACCTGAGCTTGACGATGTCCTGGCCGCGGAAGCGCCTGCTGAAGAATTTCTCTATCTCACCGTCGTAGTCGCCGGTCATCCTGAATGCCTTAAGTGCGAGCACCTCGCGCGTTTTCAGGTCAACGTCACCCTTTTCCTCAATCTGCTTCAGAACGCTTGTGTAATCATCCGGGTCCGTGACTATGACGACGTCCTTGTAATTCTTAGCGGACGAGCGCACGAGCGCAGGGCCACCGATGTCTATGTTCTCTATGGCCTTTTCGAGCGCGACGTTTTCATCCTTGACCGTCTTCTCAAACCGGTACAGGTTCACGACGACCATGTCTATCATACGTATGCCGTGGCCAGAAGCTTCGTCCATGTGCTTTTTGTCTTCCCTGACTGCAAGAATCCCGCCATGGACCTTGGGATGCAGCGTCTTTACGCGCCCGTCCATCATTTCAGGCAGGCCTGTGTATTCTTCAATCGGTATAATCATGACACCGTTATCCTTCAGGATTTTGGCGGTGCCGCCCGTAGAAATTATCTCGACGCCCAGCTTCTCGAGCGCTTTCGCGAATTCGGCAATCCCTCTCTTGTCCGTGACGGAAATCAGGGCGCGCTTAATCTTCATTTGAGTATCCTCACCTTGTTGCCATCGACTTTCAGTTTGCCCGCCTGGAAAAGCCTTATGCCTTCCAGGATGACATCCTGCTCGGCCGCCTGGACTTTCGTCTTCAGTGATTCGGACGTGTCGTCATCCTCGACAGGGACGGGCATCTGCATTATTATGGGGCCGTGGTCCACCTCGGGCGTCACGAAATGCAGAGTGCAGCCCGTGACTTTCAGGCCGAGGTTTAGAACTTCTTGGTGGACGTTGATGTCCATGCCTCCGGAAAAAAGCGGCAGCAGCGACGGGTGTATATTCATTATCCTGTTCTCGTAGTGCTTGCAGAACCACGGCGAGAGTATCTTCATGTAGCCTATGAGCAGCACGAGTTCAACGCCTCGCTGGTCGAACTCCTTTGCCGCGGCCTTGTCGAAAAGCGTCTGCTTGTTTCCCTCGTATTCAAGAAATATGGCTTCTATATTACTATTCTTGGCGCGTTCGAGTATTGGCGCGTCCTCCTTGTTAGAAATCACGCATGCTATCTGCGCGTCGAGCTGTCCGCGCCCGATAGCGTCGATTATCGCCTGCATGTCCGTTCCTTTAGTCGATCCCAAAACACCTATTTTCACCGTCATAATGACCCTCCCACGTTTTGATCAAGCATCAAGCCCGAGTTCAACAAATAATTATCTGATTCCCTGTTTTTTATAAGTTTGGCAGGAAGAAAAAGACAGCAAAATCTGTTTGATTTCAAAACTGCACTTTTTTGCAGCTGAATCCTTGGCAGGCCCTTTCAACCACGGGCGGATGAACACCCGTCAGCGTGAGAGTTTTATTTTGCGCATTTAACTCGTAATTATCAGAGTTGTATTCACCAACCCTTGCATAATGGGATTTCACTTGTCTCATTATGGTTACAAGCACAGCTCTGTCCTTTGCATGGATTCTGTAATTGGCCACATTGCCGTTCATCTTCACTTTTAAGAAGTGAAATAATTTAAACCTTGCCTACAGCTATTTTCGGAGTTTTCTTTTCGCAGAAATAAGCGTGTTCTCTAGGAGCATCGCGATGGTCATCGGCCCCACGCCGCCAGGCACGGGCGTTATGTATGAAGCCTTGAGCCTGACTCGCTCGAAGTCAACGTCACCTTCGATTTTCGCCCCGCTGCGGTTTATGCCCGCGTCGATTACTACGGCGCCTTTCTTTATCATACCTTCCTTTACGAACCTCGCCTTCCCGACCGCGGCGACGATTATGTCCGCGTTTTTCGTATGGTTCTGAAGGTGCTTTGTCTTGGAGTGGCATATAGTGACAGTCGCGTTCCTTTTCAGAAGCATCAGTGAAACCGGCTTGCCCACTATGTTGCTTCTGCCGATCACGACCGCATGCTTTCCCTGAAGCGGTATTTTCTCGTTATCAAGCAGTCTGATTATACCTTTCGGAGTGCACGGCTCGAAGTCCGCTCTGCCCATCGTCAGCTTTCCAAGGCTGCGCGCAGTTAGACCATCGACATCCTTCGAAGGCGTTATCTCGTCGACTATCTCCTGCGCGTCAAGATGCCTTGGGAGCGGCAACTGGACGAGTATGCCATGCACGTTTTTGTCGGCGTTTAGTTTTTTTATCAGGCCGGTTATTTTTTCCCTGCCTGTTTTTTCCGGGAAAGAGTGCAGCTCGCCCTTCACTCCAACCTGCTCGGAAGTGCGGATCTTGTTCCTCACGTAAAGCTTAGAGGAAGCATCCTCGCCGACAATAATTATATCCAGTCTGGGTGTGACGCCTTTCGCCTTGAGGTTTTCGGTTTTCCTTTTCAGCTCGGAGATTATTTCACTCGAAAGCTTCCTGCCGTCCATTATTTTAGAGCTCATCCTTTCCCCTTATCATCTGCATGTGGCGCACGCGCTTATCGAGAAGCGGCTTCGTCCCTATATCCGGACGATGGAAGACTTTGCCTTTTACCGATTTCACCGCTTCCTCGGCAATCCTTTCGGCTTCGGTGAATTCGCCGGAAATGCCAACGAACGCAACCGCGCGCGACCCGCTCATGTAAAGGCCGTCCGGCCTCTGGTCAACCGAGGCATAATAAACTTTCGCCTTCGTCGCCGGCGCGATTTCGATCTTTTCGCTCCTGACCGGGTTGTCCGGATAGCCCTGCGGCACAACGTATTTGCAAACCGTCGCCTTCTTCTCGAAATCCGCTTTCACCTTCGCGAGCGCGCCATTCGTGACGCCTAAGCACAGTTCAATGAAATCGCTGCTGAGTATCGGAAGCACGTTCATCGTCTCAGGGTCGCCGAGGCGCGCATTGTACTCGAGCAGCTTTACGCCGTTTCTGGTTACCATGAAGCCGCCGTACATGACGCCTTTGTAAAGCGTTCCCGTTTCTTTAGCTATCGCTTTAGCGACGAGCTCGGTTATCCTGTGCGCATCGTCGAGGTCGCTCTTCCTCATGAAAGGAAGCATGTGGTCAGCGCAGGAATACGAGCCCATGCCGCCAGTGTTTCCTGATATCACAATTTTATTTTTTCTCCTCACAATAACGAAACCTGTGGAAACTGTAACACATCCTATATAACCCTCATAGTTAACTTCTTTTACGTTATTTTTTCTGATGGAAGTTTTGTTGGTTTTTCTTATTGTCGTGGAGTAGACAGGTCTTGCAGGATACCTTTTTCTGTTTATAGGATTTATCATTGTTGTCCTTTTATCAACGGTTATTGTAGATGCAAAACAAATTCTGATAATCATCTCCTGTAAGTCATCAATCATTCTTTTTGATGATGAACAAAATCTCATTTGACCATAATGAATATCACCGTCGCCCAAACAAAAGGCTTTAAGAAATTCTAATATAGTGTTTTCTGTGGCATTTTTTATGTAGTTTGGTACATATTTGGCTTGGGACTTTCCAAATTTTTCCAGATAATTTACAAGTTGTAATGAGTTTATTCTAAATTTTTTATGATGTTTTTCATAGTTAAATTTAAAGGGAAGTTTTTCAAGAATATCTACAAACATTTTAAAATTCTTTGATTTTTCAGTTTGGCATATATATACTCTTTTATCCTCCTTTGTATTAACAATATATCCTTCTGAAAGGAACAGAGCCAAGAACCCGACCCAATCTTTAAAATTAATTTTAGTTTTCTCCAATTTCCTATTGAATTTATAATCATGTTCCGGCAAAACAAAATATTTCGGATCCTCGCCATTCCATTTGCATGCCTGATAAATATAGTTTTCTCCTTTGTAGTTCTTTGCCTCAATCACAAATACCTTTTTCTTACGCCTTCTTTGCTGAAATAGCATTTTGTGGTTTGGTGTCACCAGCAAATCTACGTTCCTATTTCTGAACTGTATCATCTTCCCACTATATTTTCTCCAGTGTATTTTCTGGGATTTTTCAAACCGGAAAAACTTTGATTTTGGATCGAAAGTTGCTACCTTGTCGCTATTTTTTAATTTATCGAAAGTCTTCCATCCATCTTCTGTTAAAATTTCTGTATCTTCTGAATAGCAATTCGGGCCTTCATCATTCTCATACGCCCTTTTGTGGTCCTGCGCGGGCGGGCAGTCCAGCACGAAGCGCCCGTCGGTGAAGCTCTGTAGAGAGAATTCCTCGCCTTCCAGCTTCTCTTCTATGATGACGGATGCGTGCGACTTCAGGACGTCTTCGCAATATTTCAGCGCATCATTTGCGTTTTTCAGGTGCTCTTCATGAACCATCACACCTTTGCCTCCGGTCAGGCCGTCCGGCTTTACAACGAAAGAATCCAGCGAAAGCAAAAATTCCTTGACGCCATCCGTGCTTTTGAAAACGCCGAATTTTGGAAGGCCTGGAATCCTATGTTTCTCCATGAGGATATGCGCGAACGCTTTCGACGTCTCGAGCTTCGCCAGCTCTTTCACCGGCCCGACAGACGGCACGCCAATCTTCGCGAGAGCATCCACAGCCCCGAAGTCCAGCGGCGCTTCCGGGCCGACGAAACAAAAATCAGCGCCGACCTGCTTGGCGAAAGCGGTTATCTTTCCGAGATCCCTGTAGTCACCCAGCTCGCACTTTTCAGAAAGTAGGCGAATACCGGGATTGTTCGATTTCATGTATGAGAAAAGCCTGTGCGCCTGAGGCGAGCGGCGTATCGCCTCGGCAACCGCGTGCTCTCGCGCGCCGTTTCCGATAAGAAGAACCTTTATCATAAATACCCTCGTTTGCGATAATTCTATTCGGTTTCTGGTTTTAAAACATTTTACGCCGCTTTTGCTGCGGCTTGCCGTGATGTCCGGCCTGATGCTTGTTTTTAGATGCGCGCTGGTCCTGGCGCTTTGGTATGCTGGCTGCGCGCATGCCGTGCATGGAAAACATAAGCTCGTTTTTCTGAACCTTCTTGTCTCTGAAGCCGCGCGGCACGTAGACATCTTTACCGGTTCTCGGGTCCGTGCCGGTGTAATACATGCACGTGCTCATGCTCATGGGCGTGGGGGTGAACGTCTGGATTATTGCGTCGCGGCCGACCTTTGCTACGAACTTCTTCAGTTCCTCGTTTTCCTGGCGCGTGCTACCCGGATGTGCTGCTATGACATAGTATTTCAGCGACTGCCCGGTATCCTTGTTTATTTCCTTGAAGATGGAAACGAACTTCTCCAGCGAACCGGGGATGTGTTTGTTCATGAGCTTCAGCACGTGAGGGCTGCAGTGCTCAGGCGCGATTTTCAGGTAGCCTGAAATGTGATGTTTTGAAATCTCCTTTATGTACTGCCTTGACTCGAGAGCGAGGTCATAGCGAATGCCGGAGCGCACGAAAATCTTTTTCACACCAGGTATCTCTCTCGCCTTTTCCATAAGCATTATGAGCTTCGAGTGGCTGCGGTCCAGGTTATTGCATACGAGGCAGTTGCCTTTGCAGACGTGGCAGTCCATGCCGTACATGTTCGCCGACGGCCCGCCGAGGTCATCGATGTAGCCCTTGAAATCCCTGTGCTTGACCAGCGACTGAATCTCGCGCAATATAGACGCTTCCGAGCGGGAGACGATGCGCGTGCCCTGGTGAAGAGCGATGGAACAGAAGCTGCAGTTGCCTATGCAACCCCTGTGTGTAACGACGCTGAATTGCATGCCCTTGAGATACACCGCTTTCTCAGGTATGTCGCGCGAGTAGTTAAGCTCGTAAATATGATCCAGCTCTTCCGTTGTGTAACGATGGCTTTTGTACTGCAGAATGAACTTGTCTCCGGTCTTCTGGGCAAGGTTGTCGTCATTGTTGAACATCATCTGCATCCTGCAGAACTTTTTCTTGTCCGATGCGACGTCTTCGAAGCTTGGCATGACTCTGAAGCCATGGGGTGCATTGTTCCTGGCGATGCAAGTCCCTTCTATCCCGTCGAGCGGCTCTTTCTTTTCGAATCTCCTGGCGATCTCGGCAACAGCGTACTCGGCGTTTCCATACGCGAGTATGTCCGCGCGCGATTCGGGAAGTATTGAGCGTCGCAGCTTGTTACTCCAGTAGTCGAAATGCGCGAATCGTCGAAGCGACGCTTCGACGCCGCCTAGCACCATTGGCGTATTCTTGTAGCTGCGCCTTATCATGTTCGCGTATACGATGACGGCGCGGTCAGGCTTGCGCGGGTCGTAGCGCCTGTGCTCGTCGTCCTCGCGCTCCTTTATGAGCGGCGTGTAGTTGTCGATCATGCTGTCCATCGCTCCTGCTGTTATGCCGAAAAACAGGCGCGGTTCGCCGAGCTTCGTGAACTCCTCGTCGTCTTTCCAGTCCGGCGTTTCGATTATGCCGACCGAATATCCTTCGCTTTCAAGCGTCCGCGCTATGACGGCCGCGCCGCACAGCGGATGATCTGCATATGCGTCGCCGGTTACGATTATTACGTCGAATCTCTGCCATTCTGGCAGTGGTTTGTCGGATATCATTTCTACACCCAAATCAATCATATCTCATTTTCAGCGTAAGCAATGAAAATGCTAGAAGTAGTTCAATCACATTTGTAAATATAAGCGGAACGCTCCATATGCCGATGGCATAAAACTCAAAGATCACCAAGCCGATTATGTAAATCAGCGTCCAGCCTGTCGAAATGTCCTTGGTCGATTTCGTTCTCCACGATTTTATTACCTGCGGGGTAATGGATACCGCAATTATAATCCCGGCCAGGTAACCTATGAGTTCGATTTCCAGAGCAGCCATGATTCCATCTTTCAATTGTAAATATACTTAAACGATTTATAAAATATCCAAATTAAAATAAAATATATCATTTGGTGAACATATGAATGAAATTAAAGAAATATTAGAATTTTTGGATTATGAAAAGGGAAGAAGTTGGAAAGAGTTAAAAACTCACTTCAAATGGAGTGACGAAAAAGCACAAATGATTTGGAATGTGTATTTTGATGAAAAAACGAGAAAATCTTTAAATTTTGTCATTGAATCACACAGGAAAAATGATAGCGGTACAGAACAGATATGGAATCTTTCCCATAATGGTAAACAGTTTTAATGGAAGAAAAGAGAAGGGAATCGAATGAAAAACTTAAAGTGTCAAATTATATATTAACTGCTATTTTAGTCATAGCTACAGTTTCTCAGGTTTTTTGGTTTATGGGACCTCAATTCCAATTATCTGGGGTCCGGAATTTCAATGCCCTAATTTTGATTTTAACAATTTAACATATTTTAACATGTCTTTTGGTAATTATGGATCAGTGCCTACAACGTTGAATTATAATTTTGTAGGAGATAATATTGAAGGTTATACGACATATTTTTTAGAATCTATAAAGATGGGATATTCAAAGGAATTCAGCGGAAATATAGCTATTCCAAAAATCGACCAAGTGGGAAATCAAGAAAAGATAGGCTTTAAACTAAAGATCGTGGACAACAGTTTAGAAAAGTCAGCTTTTTCTGTACCTTTTAATTATAACTTACCATTGTATCCTGTACCTAATTATATTGGTCCGCTAGTTTGCGAATATAAAAAAGATATCAATGGGTTCTACATTTTTGATAGAAAATATATAAATTTTTTGCTAAATCCGAATATTTGGGTCGCTATTTTAGCGATGGTGATAATTTCCATTGTTTTTTTATTCTACTCTAAAATCAGAAAATATACGAAAATAGAGTTATGATTGATGATTTTAGGATAAACATCATTTCGTAAACTCAACGGAAGCTTGAAAATCCTAAAAAACCGCTTCCGGTGACTCCAGCGAAATTTTATGGATTTTCGCCCTTCGGGCATCGCTTTCATCAACTGCCGGTACTGTTTTATTGATTGCCATCGCCACCGTCCCCCACCCACCGCCCTTACGTTCGCTTCGCTCAGAAGTATCGAAAAACATAAATGGGGCGCAAGGTAGAGGGGTGATAGATACGCTAGGGATAAGGGAAGTCGAATCTTGGGAGATTGCCGAGTTGATGAGAAAAACCGCTGATGTTGTTAAAGCGAATGAACTTGAAGATAGGGAAATATGGATATTGAGAAGCTATTTAGGATGAAAATCAAAATTAATGACTAGGTGTAAAAAGAATGAACATAAAGGATTTTCCTGGAGATAAATTCTGTGTGCTATTGGACACGGGAACACAAAAACGTCTAGTTGAATCAGCGGCAAGAAATATTGGCGGCAGTGGAAAGAGCGAATATATAGAATTGGCAAAAAGGCTTCAGGACAGGTGCGAGAGCATAAGAAGTCTTAATCCAGTATCAATACATCGTTGTTATATTCACTGGTGGGCAGCCGGGAAAAAATTCATACCAATTGATTGCCTCGTCGAGTTATGCAATCTTTCACACCACTCTTTTCCGGAGATTGAAGCAAAAATCAGAAAAATAAAATACAAGCACGCCTCTAATAATAGAGCAGCAGATTATGGGAATAAGGAAAGGCTGTTTAATTTTGAAACGGAGTTAAAATATCTTAAAAATAACGTGAAAAACAAATTTGATTTTATTAATTATTTTTATGGAATAAATCAAAGCCAAAAAGACCTGAAGGATATCAACAATTTTTTGGATGCACTGGAACTAAGAAAAAATGGCAAAACAAACAGGGAAATATCGGATATCTTGGGCGTTTCGATAAGAAAAATCGACCGTTGGATATCAGGAGAGAGCTTTCCGAGCATGATATGGCTTTTGAGATCATTTTTTGAGTTGAGAAAACCAAATAAGAATTTCAAGTGGCTCTCAATTAACTCGAGTAAGGGAGGAATATTAAACGGCCCTTGGATAGAAGTACATAAGAAGATAACAAATTTTGACGATATATTGAGAGTTATTAGTCAACTAAAACCTTTACCGGAGTTTTTCGGCGAGGCAAATAGATTAGAAATTGATACAAATCTAATACCTAGAAGCAATTTTTTTGCCTTTGTTCTTGGTGTTCTAATCGGCGATTCCAGCAAGCATGCAATTAAGCGAAAGAGAAGAATAACAAGGAGAATCACATTAAGGCTTTCCAAAAGATACGCGTCGAATGAAAAATTTGGAGAGTTCACATCAATGTGCGTCAAGAGTATGGGATTGCGAATGAAGCGATGCAAGGACTGCCCAGCAGGAAAGTGTAACCCATTCCCATTTTATACTTGGATTTCCCAATCATCTCCTCTAATGCAATGGATATTCACATCTTGCCTGGGAATGAAGGATAACGGGCTAACCACATATGATTCAATAAAGGCCGACTGGATTTTGAATACGCCAAATGAGTTTAAAGTGTGGTTTCTACAGGGTCTAGCTGAATCTGATGGTTTTATTGATTTCACTGCCTGTCAAGCGGGGATAATAACTAGCCCGAATACCAACTTAATTAAAAGGCTGTTGAAATCATTAAGCGTCAATTCAAGGAAAAGATATTTTATTAAAAGTAATTTGTGGTCATTAATGATGAGTATTGGCGATTCTCATAAACTCCCTCTTTTCAATCACATTATCAAAAGTTATCGGTACGAAAAAATGGAAAAAATGCACAATGCTAAACGAATTTCTGGGCACTGGCCTAGATGGCTTGATGATGAAGTGAAATCTTGTATAAAAGAGGGGCTTTCTGGAACGAAGTTGGTTGAAAGGGTAATCGACAAACATAACATACTCATAAGGGCTGGACGTGTGAATAAAAAGAAAAGAGAGTTTGCAAATGAAAATGGAGGCGATGTTATTGAGGAAAAATCAGAAATGATATCCTTAGGCATCGAAAGTACCGCACATTGACCAAGCGGAAATACTTTCGGTGTCGGTATAGTCAATAGCGAAGGCAAGATATTTGCGAATGAAAAAGATATGTATAAACCTAAGTCTGGGTGGGGCATCATACCGATGGAAGCTGCTAAGCATCATAAGAACGTTAAGGAAGAGCTTTTGCGAAAAGCCCTCGAAAAAGCCAAACTGAAAATGGAGGATATCGACATAATATCGTATAGCAGAGGCCCAGGTTTGCCTCCGTGTCTTCATGTAGGGCTAAATTTCGCAAAAGAACTTTCCGAAAAATACAAAAAGTCGCTTGTTGGTGTCAATCATCTGATTGCCCATATAGAAATAGCGAAATTGACCACTGGTTTTAGGAATCCAGTCGTTGTATTCACAAGCGGTGCAAACACGCAGATCATTTCCTTCGCTTCCGGTCGCTACCGCATTTTCGGCGAATGCATGGATATCGGCATCGGCAACGCGCTCGACAAGTTTGGTCGCGTCATGGGACTCGACTTCCCGCAGGCGCCGAAGATTGAGCAGCTTGCCAAAAACGGCAAGTGGACCGAGCTTCCGTACGTCGTGAAAGGGATGGACCTCTCGTTCTCGGGCATCGTTACCGAGTGTATAAAGAAATACAAGAACGGCGAGAAACTCGAGGACATATGCTATGCCATACAGGAGACGTTCTTCTCCATGCTCACTGAAGTCACGGAGCGCGCGCTCGCGCATCTTGGCAAGGACCATGTCCTGCTCACCGGTGGCGTCGCGGCGAACCTTCGCCTTCAGGAGATGCTCGGCAAGATGTGTGAGGAGCGAGGAGCGAAATTCAAGGTCGTGCCGCGCGAATTCAGCGGGGATAACGGGGCCATGATAAGCTGGGTTGGCATACTCGCGCACAAATCCGGGCAGAAAATAAAAACAGAAAAGGCCGACGTAGACCCGAGATGGAGGACGGACGACGCGGACATAGACTGAATAAAGAGCTGATTCACTCGCCGCTTCCGCTTTTTTCCTCCTTTGCTCTGTTCTTGTTTATGAAAAATGCGATGTTCCTTTCACTACCTTCGCCGTTGCAGAAGATGAACTTTTCCTTTATCGGATATACACCGTTGAAGCAGGCTTTGCACGTGTCCGTGTGGCCTATGGCTTGGTCCAATTATTAAGTTTGAGTCCAAAGGCTAGGACAAAAAAGCGGATAAATGAAAATAAATTATAAATTTCAGCAGGGTACCGGAGCTTCATTTATTTCTCGCGCCCTTTTGCTGACAGGATTACTCCTATCGGCGACATGTCCCACATAGACACTTGCGGCGTCTATGTAAGGCGTCTTTGCGAGTTTAGCGTCAAGTGCAAGATCGTCAAAAAAACGAGCAAGATGGAATTTCTTATCAATTTCTTCTGGAGTCATACCACTCATCAATATCACCGAATAGCAATTGTTTTATGTATTTAAATACTTTACTGTTGTAGTTCCTTTACAGTGGTTACAAATTTATTAGATGTGATTATTTTTATTACCCGTTTCTATTTTATATTCATGAGAATCGCGATTCTTTCGGATTTCCACTTCGGCTACGGCGAGGGGACGGAGCGTGCGAATGACCCCTACGACGCCTTCAGGGAAGCGATAGAGAAAACGCTGGAATGCGACCTTATAATCTTCGCAGGCGACATATTCGACACGCGCAGCCCCGATGCCGAGACACTCGCGAAAGCGATGGAACTCATGATACCGCCGCTGCTCAGGCAAAGGAGCATCAAACTGATTCAGGGCATAGGCAAGGACATCTCTAAGGTCTCTGAAATCGCGCTCATGGGAATCCCTATAGTCGCGATACACGGGACGCATGAGAGGCGGACGAAGGGACTACTAAACCCGGTCGAGGCGCTCGAGAAGGCCGGATTCGTGGTTTACTTGCACTGCAACGGAGTCATATTCGAGAAGGATGGCGAGCGCGTGGCGATACAGGGCCTGTCGGGCGTGCCGGACCAGTATGCGGAAAGCGTGCTGTCGAACTGGAACCCTGCGCCCGAGCACGGCTGCTTCAACATCTTCGTTTTGCACCAGTCGATTACCGAATTCCTTTACGCCCAGCACACGCTCGACCTGAACAAGCTGCCGCAGGGCTTCAACCTTTATATCGACGGCCATATACACGAGGCGCAGCGGAGCGAGTATGCCGGCAGGCCGTTCCTGCTTTCCGGTTCGCTCATGCCGACGCAGCTGAAAGAGGAGTCGGAAAAGCCGAAGGGCTTCTGGATAGCAGACACGTCAGTCCGCGACCTGGCGTCTGACCCGCCCAAGGCCGAGAAAACATTCGAGAGCAACGGCATGAGGCTATACTGGATTCCCCTTGAAAACCAGCGCAAAGTCTATGTTCGTACGTTCGAGAACCCGGATACCGAGACGATAGAAAAGGAGCTCAATAAAATACTGCACGAGAAGCACGACAGGAAGCCCATCGTGAGAATCGACCTGAAAGGCAAGTTCAGGGATTCGCTGGCGAATGATATAGAAATGAAGTTCGGCAGCAGGGTCATACTCTCTCTAAAGAAAGCCGCGGCTGGGAAAGAAGCACTTCCCACGAAAACGCTTGAAGAGCACAAGCTCTCTGTCGAAGAAATGGGCAGGAAAATCCTCTTCGAGAACCTGGCGAAGGCGAAACTCGACACAGGGAGATTCGAGGGACTGTTCGAGCTGCTTGTTGAGGGTAAGACGGATGAGGCGATTGATATTCTCACGAAAATGCCGGGCAGGGAGAATGAGAAGCCGCCCAGAAATTCGAAGCAGGCCAAGCTTTTCGCAAGCGATAAACACTGAAAACGTTGTTTGGGATATATATAGTATATATTAGTGACGTGCGCAATATAATTAATAAAGGGTGTTTCTTGTGGTTGAATTTCACATCAAGGTCGAAAACGTCGTCGCATTCGCCGTTTTGGGCAAGAGAATCGTGCTAAATAAGCTAGTCGAAAAGATGGAGAACACGGAATACGAGCCCGAGCAATTTCCCGGCCTCGTCTACAGGATCAAGGATCCGCGGGCGGCGGCGCTCATTTTCTCATCTGGCAAGATTGTGTGCACGGGCGCGAAGAGCATAGCCATGGCGAAAGAGGCGATGAAGAAAATAGTCATGGACATAAAGAGGACCGGGACGCCCATGCCGACGAAGTTCGGCATAACCATTGAGAACATAGTCGCTTCAACTAAAATCGATGTCAAGCCGAGGCTTATGCTCGAGGAAATAGCCATGTCGCTGGAAGAGGTCGAGTACGAACCAGAGCAATTTCCCGGCCTCGTCTACAGGATGAAGAGCCCGCGAACGGCGTTCCTTCTGTTCGGCTCCGGCAAGATAATCTGCACTGGTGGCCGCAGCCTCGAGGACATCAACACCGCGCTCAACAACTTCAAGAAGCGGCTCGAAAGCATAGGGCTCAAGATCAAGCCGGCGAAAGACGATAAACCAAAAATCAAAGAATGAAAGGTAATGTCGCGCCGGAAAGTTTGTTTTTCCTGAAATGAGATGCAGAAGCACGTATAAGGATGCTTGACGTGCGCGTGTCGTGGTGTTACAATTCTTTGTTCCAGTCAATGCTTTTCCCGATTGATTTGATCGTCTTTTCTACAACTCCAATTGACGGGCTTTCATGATGGAATTGTCCTATAGATGCATCTTTATTTTTCATTATCTCTTTGTAACCGCCTGGCACGGTGGTACAAGTAGTGTTGGTAAACGTGGCGCCTGCGTCAAGTTGCTTCGCGATAACGTCTTGGGTTTCTCTGGATGTGGCGATAATGTTTGATTCGGGGAACATCAGCCTGTATACGGCAGTAGCCAAATACATCTGTTCGTCCGTAATCCTTTTGAATTCTGCAATGTTTTTTCTTTCGATCGGCTTAATTCTGACGGTTCCGAAAGATGACGGAGATATGCCATATCGCTTTTCAAGATATTTTGCATGGCACAGCAGCATGAACACATCCTTGAGAAAATCATCAGCAACTCCCGCAAGAACCGAGAGCCCCACTTTTCTCCCGCCAGCCAAAATGTAGAGATCGTGTGCATTTAACCTTTTCTCGAAATCCGTCTTAGGCCCGTTTTTAACCATTTTGTAATATGCGTTCTTGAAATATGATTCCTGCCAGTGTATCATTGTTGTGTTGATATCTGCTATCCGCTTGTATTCTTCTGGTTCGAGCGTATCGACAAAAAAGGCAAAGTTCTTGACGTTCTTCTTTCCGTAATCAATGAACTGCAAAAACATCTTCCCTATGCCGCTTTTCAGACTGAAACCACCACCAACTATCTCGATAGTCTTGTATCCGACACCTTTCAGTAATTCAAATTCTCTTTTGAATTCTTCGAGAGATAACGTCTTCCTTTTCAGGCTCACGTTCTTCTTGCTCATGTCACAGCAAGAACAGTCATTCCAGCAAATGTTTGAAAAGTATAGTGGAGCTATTAAGCCGATTTTATCTCCATGATGCTTTCTTGTCACGGCTTTTGCCGCCCTGATTATTCTTCCCTGATGCGCCTTTTCCGTAGCCCTTAGAAGTATGGAAGCATACTCAAGCGTTGGTCTTTCTCCAGTCTCAACTTTTTTATTGCCCTTTCGGCCAGCACAATGTCAATCTTTTTACTAAATAGCTCGCTTGTCAATTGCAAATCCTGTTCTATCCGCTCCGAATACATGATTCATATTTAAAAGATGTATTAAAAAATCTTTGATTCATCAAAAACATAAGCCGTAAAGCATCGCAGTTCACATTCTTTGTCCGGTTGGCGCACATAACATTTAAGCCGCCTTTGACAATTTCTTATCATGGACGATTTCGAAAGGATTATCCGCGACATAAAGGCCATAAAGATTCAGGGCGCGGAGAGTGTTGCTATGGCATCGGTCAGGGCGCTGACATGCAGATTTTCGAAATCGAAAGCCAGGTCGTGTAAGATACTTCTGTGCGAGCTCGACAACTCGAAGCGCGAGCTTTTCGCCACGCGCCCGACAGAACCGCTCATGAGGAACGCCCTGGACTACATCGAGAAGTCGCTCAGTGGAGAAAAAGACACGCGCATCCTGAAGAAAAAACTGGACAAGGTATGCGCCGAGACGCTCCTCCGCTTCGAGGCGACGCGGGAAAAAATAGCCGTGCTTGGTGCGAAGAAAATCGAGAACGGGATGGTCGTGTTCACGCACTGCCATTCATCGACGGTCATGCGCATCCTGAAGAAAGCTAAGGCGCAGGGCAAGCGCTTCGAGGTTTACAACACGGAAGCCAGGCCGCTTATGCAGGGACGCATAACCGCGAAAGAGCTCGCGACCGCCGGCATAAAGGTCACCCATTTTGTCGATTCCGCGGCGAATGTTGCGCTTGGGAAAGCGGACGTGGCGTTCCTCGGCTTCGACGCAATCACCAGCGACGGAGTGTACAACAAGATAGGCTCCGGCCTGTTCGCGCTCGCTGCGAAGAAGCAAGGCGTGCCGCTTTACGCATGCGGAGACTCCTGGAAGTTCGACGCGGATAACCTGCGCGGAAGAGGCGAGGGCATCGAGGCGCGCAGCCCGAAAGAAGTATGGCCCGCCGCACCGCGAGGGGTGAAAATCGAGAACCCCTGCTTCGAACTTATAGACCGTGAGCTGATAGCCGGAATCATATCCGAGCTCGGCGTGCATAGTCACAAGGATTTCATCGCGCGCGTCAGGAAAGCGTATCCGTGGTTAAAATAATAACTTCTAAGTAATTAAATACACAAATTTTTAAATACAGCAAACAAGTAAACAATATGCCAGAGTATATTAAAATCCCCAGACCCGAAGAAAGTCCGTCGAAAATAGTCCAATTGTACATAGGCGATAAACCGACATATGTATGTGATATTCCTGTTCTGGGTTCGGGAGGCATTTTTCTTAACCACGGTGATATTCTAGGGCAAACTCTAAAAGAACTTGGCATAGCTTATGAAGAGATTACACTCTCCAAAGGTAGCGCTATTTCCATGCCCAGACAAGGCCCAGAAAAAAATGGCGAACGTTATAAACTAGTCGGGGCAGGCATATGTGCAAGAAAAGGAGAAATTCTCTACCTTGGTTCTAACAGTTCAGATTATGATGATATAGGAATAAACCCGGAACATCTGGAACGATGCAGGCCGTTTTTTGAGAAAGAAGGATTTAGCTTTCAATTAATGAACTTCTGAATTTTGACTAAACTTTTTATGACCTATTGCGATTTCTTATTCATGGTATTTTTATGGGCTTTGTAGAGCACCCGCTGATAAAGAAAGGGACGCTGGAATCCCGCCTGTATCAGGAGGCGATTCTCGGCCGCGCGGTGGGCAGCGACCTGCTTTGCGTGTTACCCACAGGGTTGGGCAAGACTCCGATAGCGATTGCACTGTCGGTTTTTCGGCTCGAAAAATTCCCTGAATCCAAGGTTCTGGTCATGGCTCCGACAAGGCCGCTGACAGAGCAGCACCTCGATTCGTTCAAGCGCGTGATAGATTTGCCTGACGAGGCGTTCGTGCTGGTCACAGGCAAAACGAAGCCGGAGAACAGGCAGTCGCTCTACAAGAGCGCCAGCATCATTTTCGCTACGCCACAGACGATAGAGAACGATTTGCAGGAAGGCAGGATTGACCTGGCGAATTTCTCACTGGTCGTGTTCGACGAGGCGCACCATTCGATTGGCGATTACGCTTACCCGTTCATAGCTAAGGCTTATGCCGAACAGGCGAAGAACAGGAGGATACTCGGCCTCACCGCTTCGCCGGGCGGTACTAAGGCTAAGATAAAGGAGATAATGGACAACCTCGGCATACGCGATGTCGAAATCCGCACGGAAAGCGATCGCGACGTCGAGCCGTGGGTGCAGGAGAAGCAGGTCGAATGGGTTTACGTAGACCTGCCCGACGATTTTTTGGAGTTGCGCGACAACCTCAAACGGGCGTACATGGACAGGCTGGAAAAGCTCAAGAAAATCGGCTTCAACAAGCCCGTCGGCATAATCAGCAAACGCGATTTGCTCGCGTTGCAGCAGAAGCTGATAGCTAGTCCATCGCGTGACTTCAAGAAGTTCTGGGGCGTTTCGCTCGTCTCGCAGGCGATAAAGGTGGAGCACGCACTCGGCCTGCTCGAGACGCAGGGCATAACGTCGCTCTGGAATTACTTCCGTAAGCTCTCGTCGTCCAAGGCCAGGTCATCGAAAAGCGTATTGCGCGACAAGAAGGTCGAGAAAGCGATGGAGCTCGCCCAGGCGCTCGAGGCTGATGGAAGGAAGCACCCGAAAATAGGCAAGCTCAGCGAACTCGTCAGCAGCCAGCTGCGCAGCAAGCCCGATTCTAAAATCATCATATTCGCCAATTACAGGGAGATGGTCAGGGAGATTGTGAAGTCGCTCGCTTCGGTCGAGGGCGCGGTACCCGGCGAGTTCATGGGGCAGAAAGAGGGGATGACGCAGAACGAGCAGAAGTTGCGCATAGACGAGTTCAGGGATGGTAAGTATAACGTTCTGGTTACCACATCAATAGGAGAGGAAGGCATTCATGTTTCCGCTGCCGATTTGGCAATATTCTACGAGCCTGTGCCCAGTGAAATACGTTCGATACAGAGGAGGGGGAGGGTAGGAAGAACGAACATTGGAAGGGTAATAATACTTATAGCCAAGAGAACAAGGGACGAGGCGTATTACTGGGTGGCACAGAAAAAGGAAAGAACGATGGAAAGAACCCTTCATGAAATGAAAGGGAAAGAGGATAGTTTGAAAATCAAAAAAGAAGAAATTGAGAACGGAACCGAGTTCGTCCGCAAATCCCGTGAAAAGCGCACAAAGAATCAGTCTGATTTAACCGACTTTGCTTAAACTGGATTTAAGCCTTTCAAATCCAGTAAGAAGTTTATCTTTTCTATCAGAATGATATTTGAATATGTCGATATCAACCAATTTTTTGAAATTATCATATCCGTACATCCGAATCCGATAATATTTGTCATCATTTACCGAACTGATGCCGATTTCCTTCAACAAATCTTGGACAATGTACCTCTCTTCCGGTTTTTTGGAGGTATAATCCACGCTTGCTACCGATTTTCTCTTATTTAAAAATACTGATCCTTCGCCTGCGAACAAACCCTGCAAAAAGCAAATCTTTCCCCTTTTCGATGAATTATCCAATATATCCGGAACAAGTTCCAATAGTTGTTGAACGAGCAATTGAGACAAAATAAAAGGTGATTCGATATGAAGCGTTCCGTAATTCTTTACAGGTGCAGAGCCTGTCGATTTTCTAATCCTTATGCCTGTTATGTTTCGGTTTTCCAAACTGGAGTTCTTGAGCCAAAAATTTCTTACATCGCCGAACGATTTATCAGATCTTTCATGAACTTGAATCCATCCTTTCAGTTTTGATTTTTCAATCCCCAGAATTTCGAAAAATTCTATTGCTTTTTCTATAATTATCGGTTCGCTGTTTGTCACTTTTGGCTTTCTGTTTCTGGAGCCTTCACCCAAATAGATGCCGAGCCCTACCATAAAATCTTGGTTCAATTCAATCTCTTTCTGCAAAACCAGTGGTTCTGGACGCGTGCTCCTTTTTTTCGGGTAGAAAACTATCAACTTCCCACAAATTTCGGCAAATTTAATTGGGTTTTTGTTCATGAAATCCGGGAAAAGAAGGCCAGTGTTGATAAAGGCGCCATCGCCTCTTCTATAGATTAGTTTGTCATCAAATTCCTTTCTCTTTATGATGTTTTCCGCAGGAATCCATATATCGCCAACCTTAACGCTTTTTCTTGCATTTTTCCCAAACATGATAACTTCCATTGGGTCGAAGGATTTCATCTCACATAGCTCGGCAAACCGGAACCTCTGGAGATGATGGGGCATTCTCTTTCCGCTTATCCATTCCGAGACATGAAAATCCATTTTAAGCTTTGTTTTGTCCAAAAGTTCGAATTGTTCCAGATTCAGTTTTTCCTGCAGACCGAGAATAAAGTCTTTCCACTCGTCATTGCTGATATTTTCGATAATTTTGTCAATATTAATAACTTCGCCAATGGATTTTTCAAAATCGAATCCTGATTCTGCAATAAGTTTTTCTAACTTCCTGTAAAATTCCTTCCTTCTCGGTTCAACGCAATTAAACCAGTTATATACAGTCTTCGTGTCAACACATAACCTGTTTGCGATATCTTTCATATTCAGGCCAGCTTTGAACCGTAAAATTTCTATGCAATGCTTGGCTTTCATCCCTTTCTCCATTTCAACCACTTACCTATTGATTTCATAGTAAATATTTCTTCCAAACATATTTCACTATCGTTCAACCCAGCGTCATTTTCCACCCTTTTCGCGGTTTCTTCGATTTCCAGAATCTCCACTTCTCTTATCCTTAACATACCCCCTCCCTGATGCGCTCTATTCTTCCATTTCGATACTTCTGAGCGAAGCGAACGTGAGGGCGGTGGGTGGGGGACGGTGGCAATCAAGAAAACAGTATCGGCAGTTTCGATGAAAGCAATGCCCGAAGGGCGAAAATCCATAAAATTCCGCTGGAGTCACCGGAAGCGGTTTTTTAGGATTTTCAGCTTCCGTTAGGTTTACTGATTGTATGGGGAAAATAATCAATTGAGAAAGTTATAAATCCTGCAGATTTAACGAATAATATGACACGCAAATTTGAAATTGATTTTTTGGAAGATTATAGCAAAGTTTCTTTAATTAAGGAACTTCACAGAATTCAAAAAATAATAGGAGATAGACCTGTCACGAAATCAGACATAGACAAGTATGGCAAAGCCGTGTGGCAAACTTATTTTAGAAAATTTGGTTCCTTTTCAAAAGCACTTTTAGAAGCAGGATTAAAGCCTAGTAAAAGAATGAATGTGTCTGATGATGAATTGATAAATTCAGCTATTAATCTTTGGACACAGACTATTGAGAAAGAAGGAAGGAGACCTTTTGCTTCTGATTTGAAAAAATATGGTATTCCTTTCAGTGAAGATAGTTTCAGACGAAGATTCGGAAGCTGGAAAAAAACATTAATTCTTGCATATAAATCTGTTGATAAAACGGGGGATGCGTCTCAACAAAACGAAAAGACAACAAATAAAAAACAGCCGATAAAAACGATTAGAGAGGAAATATCCATAAGAAAAAGATTTCTCGTGCTAAAAAGAGACCAATTTACTTACGTGTTATGCGGTCGTTCCGGTATCGGTATTAAGTTGGAAGTTGACCACAAAATACCTGTTTCTAAAGGCGGAAGCAATAATCTTGATAATTTACAGACTCTTTGTTATGAATGTAATCGTGGAAAAAGAAATGATAACGAATAGTTGCCTTAAACAATCATTCTTGACGAATTCGCAATATTTACTCGATTTAACATCTCTAAAGAATTTGCCTCAATCTGGAGAACTCCTTTTGGCCTCTTTCAGTAAGTCCCCATCCATTTATTTTATCATATTTGAAAAATACTTTAGGTTTTGCACCTTTGATTGTTCTTTTGATGCTTATTCTGGACAATTTACCTTTGTAGCCTAATTTCTTACAAACCAAAAGAATCTCTGAAGTCGATTTCAGATTGAAATTACCAATAATAATGATAAGTTGTTGATATCCTTTTAGTTCACAAGGCAATGATATTTCTTCAGCTGTGGTTGATTTGTCAATTTCATTCAGAATTTTCAATCTTTTGAGCTCCAAATCCAATTCTCCTTTAGATTTTGCTTCCCTGACCCTTTCAGTAGTTTCTATTCGTCCATGAGAAGTTTTAGTTGCTGCTACAGCATCACTCCTTCTCTTCTCTTTTATTTGTTTGTCTGATTCTTCCATAGCAAATATGTTATTTGTATAGAATAAAAAATTTGATATAGCACTCTGTATTACTTTTGCGTGTTTGCGACAATCGTCACGAATCCAATGTACTGGACCGCGCAGAAGAAAGAGGGCATAATGAGGAAGACGCTTTATGACATGAAAGAGGAATCAAGGCGTCCTAAAAGAGAGCATGTGCATATAGAGAGAAAGCCCGTGAGACGAGGCCAGAGCAGCCTGTCGGATTTCTGAATGCCCGAAAACAAATTTATTATAATCTCTTGGCATATTCTAATTATGTATTCCCACGCAATACAGAAAATTCTGGACCATGGCAAAATAAGCGTCGGCGCCAGGATTCTCGTGGAAAAGGGCAGCAAGAGCTACGAGGGCCTGCTCATGCCCAAGCCGTCGCATGGAGATGAGAAGACGGTTCTCGTGAAGCTTGACAGTGGTTACAACATCGGTTTCGACATCGCCGGGCTTAAGGTCTCGAAGGCGTACACGAAGGAGCCGAAGGACGTCAAGGACGAGGCGAAGTATGAGTTCGGCAGGACGAACAAGGAGCTGCTCCAAGTCGCTTTCGATGCGAACAAGCCGAAAGTCGCGCTCATCTCGACCGGCGGGACCATCGCCTCGCGCGTAGATTACAGAACCGGCGGCGTTTATGCTGTCGAGAATCCCAAAGAGCTTCTGCATAATATCCCGGAGCTCTCCCACATCGTTAACCTCGAAATGTTCAGCATCATGAAAAAGATGAGCGAGGATCTCGACCCGGAGGACTGGCAGCACATCGCTAGGGAGGTCGCCAAAGAGCTTAACGCTGGCAAGAAAGGCGTTATAATCACGCATGGCACCGACACGCTGCATTATACATCAGCGGCGTTATCGTTCTTTCTGCAGAACCTGCACAAGCCCGTCGTCCTTGTCGGCGCTCAACGATCAAGTGACCGCGGCTCGAGCGACGCTGGCATGAACCTGTTATGCGCTGCGCACGTCGCCGTGTCTGACATCGCGGAGGTCGGGACGTGCATGCACGGCAGCACGAATGACGATTACTGTCATTTCATCCGCGGCACGAAGGTGCGCAAGATGCACACGACTAGGCGCGATGCCTTCAGGCCCATAAACGAGCCGGCGCTGGCGAAAATTTATCACAGCGGCAGGATTGAGATGCTAAACAAAAATTACAGGAAGAGGGACGACAAGAAACGCGTGGAAGTGGACGCGAAAATCGAGCCCGAGGTCGCGCTGCTGAAAGTCTATCCCGGCGCGAACCCGAAGGTGATAGATTTCCATGTCAAGAACGGCATCAAGGGCTTCGTGATCGAAGGCACGGGCATGGGGCACGTGCCGACGGACGTGGCGAAGAAGCCATGGACGCTTGCCATCGGGAAGCATGCCGAAACGATCCCGTTCGTCGTGACGTCCCAGACAATATTCGGTCGCGTAAATCCTTATGTTTACACGAACCTGCGCAAGCTGTTCACCGAAGCGAAAGCCATCCCTGGCGAGGACATGACCAGCGAGACGGCATACGTCAAGCTGATGTGGGTTCTGGGAAAAACGAAGAGCATGGAGAAGGTCAGGGAAATGATGCTTACAAATTATGCGGGTGAAATCACACCACGCACACAGGCGGATGCTTTTTCTGCAGAGGGGTTGAACGAATAAGTAATTATTCTAAAGTAGTAAAATATTTAAATACACATGCCAATTTTAAAGCATGACTACAATCGTGGGCATCAAGGCGTATGGCGGCAATAAGCCTGCAGTTGTCATGGCCACAGATTTTCAGACAACCAAAGAATTTTACAGGAGTGGCACTGACGCTATTTATAAAATTTTAGAAAAGGGAGAATCTCAAAAACTTATGATAGACGACAAAAGGCAACTTGTGTTTTCAATGACAGGCACCGTTAACACACCGCCAGTGAACAAATTTACTCGCAGATTACTAGGCTCATTAGGCGATGATAAAATAAAAGATATAGAACGCAAACTGAAGAGAGGCTACGTTCCAGAATTCAGAGAAATGAATATGAAAAATTGCATTGACGGCAGATCTTTAAATGATAAAAGGCAATGCTCTGCATTGATAGGAAGCAGATTTGATAATGACCCCAATTTATATTTCATCGCTCCTATGGGTCAGGCTACGGATAACCGAAAGAAGGATATGCCAGAAACTTTTTATATTTCCATAGGTTCCGGAAGTGAATATGCATTAAAGCTTTTGGATAGCGAACTTAAGGATTTGAAAGTTATTGATCCAAAAAACGCGATAGAACTTGCTTCTTGGGCTGTAAGAGAAGCTACACGAAACGATATCTATTCTGCTGGCTCAGATTTGGTGGTAATTACATCTGAAGAAATACAACAGTTCGGTAGACAGATTAAAGACGCTTCTGATGAAGCCGTGAGACAAGTATTGAGCGACATAGTAGACAAGTTTCAATGAAACTCTTTTTAACTACTTGTGCAAATTTAAAGTATGGAATCTGTTTGCGATAATGATTTTTCAAAGCTTGGGCTGAAATGTGGCATTGAAATTCACCAGCAGCTCGACACTCAGCACAAGCTTTTCTGCAGATGCAAATCGCGCTTCTCCGAAGCGAAGCCGTCGCTGGAAGTCGCTCGCAAACTGCGCGTCGTCGCGGGCGAGACCGGCGAAATCGACGTCGCCGCCCTCGGCGAGGTCGCGAAAGGGACGGAGTTCGTTTACCGAGTTTATCCCGAAGAATCATGCCTTATCGAGCTGGATGAGGAGCCCCCGGGCAACATGAACCCGGAGGCGCTTGATATTGTTTTGACAGTAGCCGAGATGCTGAAATGCGAGGTGCCCGAGGAAATACATGTCATGCGCAAGACAGTCCTCGACGGTTCGAACACTTCCGGTTTCCAGCGCACTGCTGTTGCAGGACTCCGCGGCAAGATGAAAACGAGCTTCGGCGATGTGGGCATCGAGAACATCTGCATTGAAGAGGAAAGTTGCCAGATAATGGGAAAAGAGGAAAGCCGCGTGTTCTACGGCCTCGACAGACTGGGCATCCCGCTCGTGGAAATCGGGACGTCGCCTGACATCCGCTCGCCAGAACAGGCGCGCGAGGTCGCCGAAAAGCTTGGCATGATCGTGCGCTCGACCGGTAAGGTAAAGCGCGGCCTGGGCACGATTCGCCAGGACATAAACGTCTCGATAGCGGGAGGAGCGAGAGTCGAGATAAAAGGCGCGCAGGAGCTGCGCATGATTCCGAAATTCGTCGAGAACGAAGCGCTGCGTCAGAAGGCGCTGCTCGAGATAAAGGATGAGCTGCTGAAAAAAGGCTTCAGGCAGGTGAAGCCGGCAGTGGTTCATGTTTCTCATATATTCAAGGACTCCGAGTCCAAGATAACCAAAGACAAGACGACGTACGCGATTCTTGTACACGGCTTCGCAGGCTTTCTTAAAAGGCAGCTCACTCCTTCGCGAACGCTCGGCAACGAGATAGCGAACTACGTGAGGATGAAATCGGAAATGAAGGGCATAATCCACAGCGACGAGGAGCTTGAGAAATACAAACTCGCAAAGGACTTCGAGAAGCTCAGGCACGAGATGAAGGCCGGGCGCGGCGACACACTCATAATCGCTGTAGGCGAGAAAGAAGCGGTCGAGAAGACGATGCACATCGTCGCGGAGCGCATAAACCAGCTCACCGTCGGGGTGCCGAAAGAAGTGAGGAAAGCGCTTGATACGGGCGAGACGGAATACATGCGCCCGCTGCCCGGAGCGGCGAGGCTCTATCCGGAAACCGACGTGCCGCCCATAAGGATAATGCACGCCAGGCTCGCTGCGATAAGGAAGAACCTGCCCGAGTTGCTCTCCGAAAAAGAGGAGCGCCACGCGAAGGAAATAGTCCACAAGTTCCACATAAGCGAGGAGATAACCAAGCAGGTGGTGAAAGCTGGCAAGAAGCATTTATTCGACGCACTCGTAGGGACGGGCGTCGACCCGAAGGTTATAGCCAACACGCTGGTATCGACGCTGCCTTATCTGAAAAGGAAGGAAAAAATCGCTGTCGAAAAGCTCACGGAAGCGCATTTCATCGCGCTTTTCAGCGAGCTGAAAAAAGGCAGGCTGGCCAAGGAAGCGATTCCTGACGTTCTGAAGGAGCTGGCAAAAGAGCCGTCGCTTTCCGCGGAGCAGGCCATACGCAAGACGAAGATAATCGACCTGACCATCGACGACCTGAAGTTCATAATCAGCAAAACGCTTGAGAGCAACAGGGAGCTCGTCGGCGACGAGCGTGGCGAGAAAGTTCTGCTCGGCTTGGTCATGCAGAAGGTGCGCGGCAAGATAAGCCCGACCGTTGTCATGAGCGAGCTTGAAGTTGCGCTGAAGAAGGCGAGAGAAAGAAAATGAGAACAGCCCGGCTTCAAACGATTATTGTCTCGTCCCTGCCCGCGCCGATTGACACGATGCTTATGGGGACGCCGGACTTGCTTTCTATGAATTTCAGGTACGCCTGCGCCTGCTCCGGAAGCGCTTTGATGCCGCGGCGCGCGATTTCCGTCGCTTCCTGCTCGCTCCATTTGTTCCAGCCGTCAAGCTCCAAGTAAACCGGTTTCACGTTCTCGAGTTCCTCCGCGGACGACGGCATAAGGTCGGTCTTTTTACCGCCGATTTCGTAGGAGGTGCAGACCTTTATCTTCTCTAACCCTGAAAGCACGTCGAGCTTCGTTATCGCAAGGTTGGTCAGGCCGTTAACCATTTTAGCGTATTTCAGTATCACAAGGTCTAGCCATCCGCAGCGGCGCGGCCGTCCGGTGGTCGTGCCGTATTCGCATCCGGTTTTCCTCAAAAGCTCGCCTTCGTCGTTTTTCAGTTCTGTCGGGAATGGTCCTTCGCCCACGCGGGTCGTGTACGCTTTCGTCACTCCTATGACGTGCGCTATCCTGTTCGGCCCGACGCCGGCGCCCGTGCATGCGCCGCCCGCACACGTGTTCGAGGACGTGACGTAAGGGTATGTCCCGTGGTCCACGTCCAGCAGCGTGCCCTGCGCTCCCTCGAACAAAACGTTTTTCCCTTCGTCCAGCGCCTGATTGATTATAAGGGTCGTGTCGTAAACGTAAGGCCTGATGAAGTCGGCGTACTTCCTGTATTCACCGAGAAGCGATTGCCTGTATTCATCGAAGTTTTTCGCGCTGGTTATCACGCCGTATCTTAGAAGATCATGCTTTTTGCTTTCGAGGATTTTAGAGAGGCGAAGGTCAAAAGCGTTCCCCACAAAATCAGCCATCCTGATAGCTTCTGTCCTTTTTGCCTTGTCAGAATACGCCGGTCCTATGCCCCTGCCAGTCGTGCCGATCTTGCTCGTTTTGTCAGTCTTGGCATCGAAAATTTTGTGGTAATGCATTATCACGTGGGCGTTGGCGCTCAATACGAGATTTGGCTCATATCCCATTTTCCTGAGCATCTCGATTTCATCTATGAGCACTTTCGGGTCAACCACCACACCATTCGCAATAACAACCTGCTTGTCGCGTACCACACCTGACGGAATGATATGCAGCTTGAACGTCTCGCCGTTCGCCTTTATGGTGTGGCCTGCGTTGTTGCCGCCGTTGAAACGCACGACGACATCTGCTTTCTCTGCTAAGAAGTCGACTATCTTCCCCTTTCCCTCGTCGCCCCACTGAGCCCCAATGACAACGGTCGAATCATACATAAGGGAACATCAATAATTTGTAAACAAGGTTAATAACCTTGAAACAGGTGGGTTTACAGGTAGCACTTCATCTTCTGGCCCATGACGCCTGCGAGCAGCTCTATGAACGGCTTTACCGGGCTTGAATTTATCTTCTTCAGAAGCACTTCCTCGACCTGGAAAAACCCGACCGGCGAGTCCATATCGACCGTTATCTTTATCGGCCGCTTGTCGCCTTTCTCTATGGTGACTTTCTGGATTGAAGACGACGAGTACTTGTGTATGTCGCCCATCTTGCCCATGGCAGACTCTTTTATAATCATCGGTATGCGCGCCCGGCCTTTCTCCATGTCGCAGCCATCCGCTATGAGAATCACGCCGGCTTCGAGCGACTCGATTTTCTGGCCGCCCATGTGGCCGAGAATCCCTTCTATAACCATCGAGCGGACTGCGATGCGCTTGTCCACATCGTCTTTGTAAACCTGCGAAAGTATGCGGTCGAGAATCGGAATGGAGAACATGGCGGAAGCATTCTCATGCTTCTCGCGGCCGACGCTCATGCCCGTGTCGTGCAGGAAAGAAGCCAGCATCACGGCGATTTTGCTGTCCTCGAACGAGCCGGCGCCCTCGCTTTCGAGGTTGAGCTTTATTCCGGCTTTGTTAAGGAGGTCTAGCATGGCCAGCGCGTTCATGACGACCTTCCTCATGTGCACCGGGCCGTGGTCGTTGTACCCCAGCCGCTTTATAGAAACGGCGTTGGCGTAATCCTGCAGGCCGTGGATTTCGCTATCCTTGAGCATAAGCTCCGCCGTTTTCAGTGGCCTGCCTGAAAGCGTCCTAAGTATCTTCTCGTCAAGGCCAGTCTCTTTTGGTGATGTCATATTATCTCATTGTCTTCCGAAATTAAAAAGAAAAAAGTGTTTTCGTCAGCCTTCTGAGTCGCTCCAGTAGTTGGGCGACTCCTCCGTGATTATGACGTCGTGGGGATGCGATTCCTTCACGCCTTCTTTCGTTATCCTTATGAATTTCGCGTTCCTGTGCATTTCCTCGATAGTCGCGCAGCCGCAGTAGCCCATCGAAGAGCGGAGCCCGCCAACCATCTGGAACACCATTTCAGATACGTTTCCCCTGTAAGGCACCATGCCTTCCACTCCTTCCGGCACGAACTTCGTCGCTTCGCTCTGACCGTAGCGGTCCTTAGAGCCAAGCTGCATCGCATTTATCGAGCCCATGCCCCTGTATTTCTTGTATTTTCTCCCGCCCTTATACACAGTCTCGCCCGGTGCCTCCTCCGTGCCTGCGAAGAGCGAGCCAATCATCACGACGCGCGCGCCGGCCGCAATCGCTTTCGCAATGTCGCCTGAGTTCTTTATGCCGCCGTCAGCGATTATCGCGGCCTTGTATTTCTCCGCGGCTTCTGCACATTCCTGCACCGCGGTTATCTGGGGAACGCCTATGCCTGCGATTATCCTTGTCGTGCATATGGAGCCGGGTCCCATGCCGACCTTTACGGCGTCGGCTCCTGCCCTCAAGAGGTCGAGGGCACCTTCCTTTGTCGCCACGTTGCCTGCAATAACATCAACATTATATTTTTTCTTTATTTCCTTCACGGTCCTGATCACGTTGTCTGTGTGGCCGTGCGCCGTATCGACGGCTATAACGTCCACGCCCGCTTTCACGAGCGCGTCCACGCGCTTCATGTCGAAAGGCCCTATCGCCGCCCCCACAAGCAGGCGTCCTTCCTTGTCCTTCGCCGAATGCGGGTATTTCTCGCGTTTCTTGAGGTCGGCTACGGTTATCAGTCCCTTCAGCCTCCCGGCAGCATCGACGATGGGCAGCTTCTCTATCTTGCGTGCATCCATTATTTTTTTTGCTTTCTCGATGTCCGGGTTGGTTGTCGTGATGGGATTCTTGGTCATTATGTCGCGTATCTTGTGGTCGCTCCTTTCCTTGAACCACATGTCGCGGCTGGTAAGGATGCCGACGACCTTGCCGTTTTCAATGATTACGAAGCTTCCTATGCCCGTCTTGTCCGTAAGCTCGACGGCCCTGCCTATGTTGTCTTCCGGGCTGAGGGTTAGCGGGTTGCGTATTATCCATGACTCGGATTTCTTGACCTTCTCGACTTCCGCGGCCTGCTGCTCCGCCGTCATGTTCTTGTGTATGATGCCCATGCCGCCTTCCCGCGCTAGGACGATGGCCATCTGCGACTCGGTGACAGTGTCCATGGCCGCGCTCATGATGGGGATGTTGAGCGTTATATGTTTCGTTAAACGTGTGCGCGTGTCCACGTCCTTCGGCAGGACCTTGGACCGCCTGGGCACAAGCAGCACATCGTCAAAAGTAAGAGCTATTTTCTTTCTGAGCCTTTTCATGAAATCAACCCCGGCCACTTCGAGATTCTTGTTATATTCGTGGTTTCCGTATTTAAATTTTCTAATCTATTGAAACCGGGGGATTTAAAGATTTCTTTTTATCGGGTTTGCATGAAAATAATAATATGGACATAATTTTCGTTCTGCTTGCGTTCCTTACAGCGATATTCTTCATAGTCAGGCCGCAGACGCTTAAGATACCGCTCCCGTCCGGTAAGCGGGAGATAAGGCTCGACTACGTCTTCGGCAGCGTGCTGGGCGTTTTGATTTTGCTCATTTCGGGCGTCCTCGCGCCGGAACATGCGCTCTCGTCGCTTGTCGGCAGGCCAGGTTTCAGCCCGTTCACTATAATCATCCTGTTCATGGCAGTCGCTTACATAGCGATTTCGCTCGACAGCACGGGCTTCTTCGAATACATCGCGCTCAAGATAATCATGCGCTCAGGCGGCGACGGGCGGAAGTTGTTCTTCTACTTCTACTTCCTGAGCGGTTTCATCACTCTTTTCACTTCGAACGACATCGTCATCCTCACGCTCACGCCGATTATCTTCTATTTCGGCAAGCACGCGAAGATTAAGGTCCTGCCGTATCTCATAGCCGAGTTCTTCGCTGCCAACATATGGAGCATGTTCCTGTACATCGGCAACCCGACCAACATCATCGCCGCGTCCGCGAGCGGCATAGGCATCATCGAATACTCGGTCTGGATGGTCCTTCCGACCATAGCCGCTGGCCTTACATGCCTCTCGCTGCTGTATTTCGTGTTCAAGGAAAAAGTGAGCATAAAGTTCAAGATTCCTGAAGATATTGATCCGCAGCATTTCCTGAAGGACAGGAGATGCGCCTTCGTGACTTTCGGCGCGTTCTGCGCAACGCTCATAACGCTTTTCCTTTCGCCGTTCATCGGGGTGGAGATGTGGTTGGTGGCTCTTTTCTTCGCTGCGGTGCTTTTCACCTATGATTTCGTTGCAGCGTTTGATGAATATTCGAAAGAGCACCTGCAATACTTCCGCGTCTTCAAGCACTACGTGCGCCGCCATACGACCAAGGTTTACGAGTTCCGCCTCCATTTCATAGTGGACCACATACCCTGGAAGATTGTCCCGTTCCTGCTCTGCTCGTTCGTCATGGTCGAGGCGCTCGTGGTCACCGGCGTCACGGACGCGGCGGCCGCGCTTATAGCGGCGTTGTCGTTCAACGTTTTCGCCGCGACCATCTCCATGGGCTTCTTTTCCGCGTTCTCCGCTAACCTTGTCAATAACCAGCCCATGACCGTGCTCTTCACAAAAATAACAGAGAGCTCTCAGTTCGTCATGCCCGCCAGCACGAAGCTCGCTTCCATCTTCTCGCTCATAATAGGCAGCAACCTCGGCGCGAACATCACGCTTATAGGAGCGCTGGCCGGCATAATGTGGGTCAAAATCCTAAGGGACAAGGACCAGAACATCACCTACCGCGGCTTCGCGAAGCTCGGCCTTCTCATCATGCCTCTCGTCATCCTCGTCTCATGCGGCGTGCTCGCGCTCGAATTCTTCCTTTTCGGATGACAGAAAAATACTTGCGGCTAAAATAGTGAAATAAAAGAAAAAAAGAAAGGGTTTAATTGCTTTGTTTTTCCCTTATGCATTTACTTGGATGCGGTTACGCCGTATACTTCCTTGAGTGCCACTATCAGTGCTGCGCCCGCCACGAATGACGTGAACGCCGAAAGTATCTCCGGTACCATAGGGACCGCGGCCATCACCGTGTGAAGGCCGGAACCCACAAGCATAAGCGCAACTGTCCCCAGAAGGAACTTCTGCACTTCTGCGCCCGTCACGTTAAGGAATCCTACAACGACTCCAAGAACGACAAGGGCTATGAGTCCCATGGTTCCGAGGCTTACGAAGCCTGCTATCACTGATATCACCAATCCAGCGATAAATGCATATCTGCCGATTTTTTCCATGTTCATATAAATCTGTTATATAATTTAGCCCGACTTATATAAATCTTTCTCTGGAAACTTACGTCAATGCATTAATTAATATATTAAAAGTGTCTGCGCAGCCTGTATCGCGTATACAACCAGCCCCAGAAGTATGAGCTCTCCCTCTGACACGACTTCAGTTATCCCCCTGACATCGACCCTGCTTATCACGAACATATACAGGAACGACCAGATGACTATGATGCTCGCCACGAGGGACATGTGTATGGTCAGGTTCCAGGCTAGCAGGAAGAAGACGACCATGAGTATGTTGAGCGCGTGGCAGATGGTCCTTACCTTTGAGACGCCGAACGTGTTCGCTATCGTTCTCACCCGGCTGACCTTGTCGCCTTCCATGTCCTGTACGTCGAAGGCGATGGTGTCTATGAGGACGCGCACGAAGAAGAACAGGAATACGGAAAGGCTCAGCGGCTCGAAATAGCTGAGCGGGTGCGTGTAGGAAAGCACGAGGAACGTTACCATCGCCCAGCCGACCGCGACTATCACGTTCTTGAACACCAGAAACTTCTTCAGGCGTATAACGCTGTACGAGAACACGAGGATGAAAGGCGCGAGCGCAACCGCGAACGTGACGATGCTGTTCGTGAACGCGAGGAATAGCGAGAACGCGTAAAGAGCGGCCGACACGTAGAAGATGGGCTTGCCGCTCCTTTTTATGAAATTCACCCTGCCCGGGCAGTTTATCTTGTCCTCCTCCAGGTCCGTGTACCTGTTCAGGTTGTAGAGGAAGAAGGTCACGCAGAACGAAATCACCATCGGCTCCCAGAAAATCGGCGTGCCCATGAGAATCATGCAGAGATACGCCACCGCGGACGCGCTGACAGCCAGGTATATGTTGCTGTAGATGAGAAAATCCAGAATCCTGTTCATATAATACAGATTACCAAAACTGGTATAAAAACCCGCGCAAACCAGCTCCTGCCGCTGTCAAAGCCGGCGTTTTAACCTTTATAAAGTCTGCTACCCTAAATAATTTAACTCAAAGAGAAAAACGGCGTTGGGATCACAAGCCTCTTGGCGGTGAATACTAATTCTGTTTTTGTCTGAGTTTAAAAAAAGACTCGCAAGAGTCAAAAACAACGTGTAAACCAGTAGACTCGAAATGACAGTTTGCTTAATACAAGTTTACATGCTTAAAGGAGTGATATACATGTCATTTGAAAAATTAGGAATAGAGCCGAGAATACTTGATATTCTCAGGAAGGCGGGCTTCGAAAAGCCGACGCCTATACAAAAGGAGTGCATACCTGTCATAAAAAAAGGACAGGATGTGATAGCCCAGTCGGAAACGGGTTCGGGCAAGACGCTCGCTTTCGCCATACCGATAATGGAGGGCGTCGAAACGGGCAAGGGCATACAGGCGCTTGTCGTCACGCCGACAAGGGAACTGGCGAACCAGATAACAAAGGAGTTCTTCAAGCTGACGGCTTTCAAGATGGCTTACGTGACAAGTGTTTATGGCGGCGTTAACATAGAGCCGCAGATAGACGCGCTTAAGACGGCTGACGTCGTCGTGGGTACGCCGGGCAGGATACTGGACCACCTCGAAAGGAGAACGATAAACCTTTCGAACGTGAAATATCTGGTACTTGACGAAGCGGACCGCATGCTCGACATGGGCTTCATCGACGACGTGGAGCGCATCATACGCCACACGCCGAAGCACAGGCAGACCATGCTGTTCAGCGCGACCATGCCAGGGCCGGTGTACGGCATAAGCCAGCGTTACATGAGGCAGCCGGTCTCAATAGAAACTGAGCGCTACGTGAAGCCGGAGCTTCTGCACCAGGTCTATTACGACGTGGAGGAGAACGAGAAGTTCTCCGCCCTGATGCACCTGCTGACGACGGAGAAGCCGAAATTTGCCCTAGTATTCTGCGGCCGCAGGACGACCGCGGACGCCGTAGCAAGCAACCTGCAGATTCAGGGAGTGAACGCGAAGGTGATACACGGCGGCCTCGAGCAGAACAAGCGTGAGCGCATAATAAACGACACGCACGCGGGCGGAGTCCACGTGCTCGTGGCGACGGATGTCGCATCGCGCGGCCTTGACATAAAAGGCATAACGCACGTCTTCAACTACGACGTTCCGGACAAGAGGGACGATTACGTTCACAGGATAGGCAGAACCGCGCGCGCGGGCAAATCCGGCCTGGCGATAACGATACTCACTTCGCCAGATTACGACAACTTCCGGCGCATCCTTCGTGATAACCCCGACATAAACGTGGAAGAGGGCGTGCTTGAAGGCCTGAAACGGATACCGTTCAACCCGTATGCTGGCCGTGAGCGCAGACCGGGACCGCACATGCGCAGGAGCGGCGGATACGGCCACAGCGGCCGGGACAACCGCCGAGGCACCGGCTACCGCAGCGGCGCTGGTCACAGCAGTCGCAGTAGCGAAAGGCCCGGCAGAAGAAGATATTAAAAGCATCTTGCGGCTTTAGTTATTTGCTGAAGCACACGATTTTTGCAGGCTTGGCACTTTTCTTCACGACCACAACGTCGTCTTGCTTTATTTTGCATACTTGGTCTTCCTGGCCGTCGAAGCACACTTCACCCTCGTCATTCAGGCATTTGATTACGACATGGCCGCTCTCGAGGACCATCTCGCCCCTGGTCAGCCTGCCCGCATAAGGCGCGATGGCTGCCACACCGAACTTGCCGTTAATCTTGAGCGGTTTGACGCCTGCTGATTTGGCATAGGCGTTCGAGCCGCTTGGCGTGTAAACCAGGATGCCCGAGTTGCGCTCTTTTGTTTTCTTTCCTTTCACTTCAAGCTCGGCATCAAAAATTCTCCTCACGAAAATAGGTGATACGAGAACTTCGTTCAGCGCGTAGAACGGAAGCGGCTTCCTGTTGAGGCTCGCCTCTATTCTTGTGAAATCCCTGACAAAATAATCCTTACCTTCCCTGCCTTCCATGATTTTTTTCAGTTTCATCTCGAAGTCCTTGACAGAAGCGGTCGTGTAAAAGCCTACGGACTTACCAGGGTTTATGCCTATCAGCGGGCATTCCAGCGCCGACTGGAACATCATGACCGTTCCGTCGCCGCCGACCGTTATCGCGAAATCGCAGTCCTCCGGCTCGTGGAATGCGTATTCGACTCCCACTTCGCGCAGGATGGAGCATATTTTAAGAACGATTTTCTCCCCGTAATCCCTTTTCCACGCTATGAAAACTTTAGAGAACATACGCCACAACCACTGCAATAATTTATATTTTCGCTCGTTTGGTATATATCTTATTATTTTCAAAAGCCTTCCGAAAGTCAAATTCCAAGCAGCCTTTCCACTATATTCTTAACGTTAGCGAATACCTCTTCCTTGGTCCGGTTGCCGTCAACGACGAAAAACCCCTCGTCCTTCGCCATCTGCCTGTAGGCGTCCCTGACCTTAGTGAGCAGCTCGGCCTTTTCGAGCCTGTCGTCCGGCCGTACTCGCCTGCGCCTCAGGGAAACTCGAGGTTCGATATCTATGAAAATCACCAAGTCGGGTCTGCGTGCCTTCTCGTGCAGCTTCCTTATCCATTCCTGCGAGACGCCGAAGAGCGCGGACTCGTAAGCAATCGTCGAGTAAAAGTAGCGGTCGCTTATAACGCTCGTTCCTTTCTCGAGCGCGGGCAGTATCGTGCGCTTCAGGTGCTCGAAGCGGTCCGCGGTGTAGAGAAGAGCGATGGTTTCGCCGCTCTTTATTTCGAACTTGCCCGCAAGCCAGTCTTTAATCAGGAGGCCCGCAGGGTTGTCGGCCGTCGGCTCCTCCGTATAAATGGCTCGCAGTCCCTTCTTTTGCATGTGCTCGAAGAGCATCCTCGACTGCGTGTGCTTGCCGGATTTGTCAATCCCCTCGAACACGATGAACTTGCCCTGCATAAAGAACAATATTATTTTACAAGCATGGTTAAAAAACAAATTGAATAACGCATAAATATTTAAACTACAAGCGGCATTAGTTGATTATAGCGGATTTAACTTTTGGATTATATATTTTGAAAAAATAAAAAATCGCTATTAACTGGCATTTATTAGCCGATATATATCGTTTTTTGCATTAAAATCGTGGTGTTTTATTGACCAAAAAGTAGTCAGATAAATATATATATCACATTATATAATTATTTCTGCTGACAGGACATTTCGGTTGTCTTGGAAAGGATGTGTCCATACAAGCCTCTGTCAGGCGTTCAGCCATTAATATGGTGCTTGGACTATAACTCACCATATGAAACCTGCGCTTGTTAAGCTTTGCCGTATGGCGCGAATGAGATCACCTCTAAAGCACGTCGATAGGTTAAGAATGATATCGATGGTTGTTTGAGGAACTCTTTCACCGAGTCCAGTTGTCAGCTATTTGGTTATCAGGGATGCAAATGGTCAGAAGGAAAAAAGTTTCTAGGAAACCGCTGAAGAAAAAGGCGCACAAAAAGTTAAAGCACGCGAAGAACAAAGGCAGGAGCCCCAGCAACAAAAGCAAGGCTTCCAAGGTCAAAAAATTGATCAGGCTCGCAAAAAAGAAGTAAATTTTTACATAATTTTAATAAGGCACGTTCTTGAGTTTCAGAAGATACGCCACGCCGTTAGCCGCGAGATGTATGACGGGAGTCATGACCAGAAGTATGACCGTCCATTCCCATTTGAACGCGATCACGAAGCTTGCGAAGAGCAGCATGCCGACTATGAAGTCGAGCTGGTCAAGGAGCGGCGCTGGCCGTCCTCGCGCTATGTTCAGGCGCCTTTTTATGAACGAGCCTCCGATGTCGCCGAGCATCGCGCCCAGTCCCATCAGTAAGCCGAGGAGCGGGGTCATGGGAACTATGTCAAGCGCGACCGGAGAAAGGCTCCAGGGCAGATACGGATACGCGAACATCTGCAGCGTCGCGACGAGCGTGCCGACTATCGTGCCAAGAATGAGGCCTTCCCACGTCTTGCCCGGACCGAAAATCTGCTTGCCCCGCCACGTCCTTCCGCCGTCAACCGCCCGCTTTCCCCGTGCAAGCATGCACAGGCCATTCGCTCCATACGCCGGCCAGATAAGCCAGACGGCCTCGATGAACGTGTAGATGTCAATCATAAGAAAATATTTTGCCGAACTGATTAAAATACAAAAGCTAATGCGCTATCATGCCTTTTTGAAAAGCAGCCATTCCTTGTCGCCGGCTTTTCTGAACTTAAGCAGCACGTATTCCCCGCGCATTTTATTGCCGTTCATTTTGAAGACTATTTTATCGTCCTTCCTGTTTATGATTTCATACGTTCCTTTGTCCCAGATTTTCACGGTGCCCGCGCCATACCCTTCCGCAATCCTGCCCTCGAAGCTGGCGTAAGCAAGCACGTGGTCCTCGACCTGTATGGCGAGCCGCTTGACGTTCGCTTCGAGCGGCGGCTCCTTCGGGACTGCGAAAGACTTCAGGACGCCATCCATCTCCAGGCGCAGGTCCCAGTGAAGTTTGCTGGCGTCATGCTCATGGACGACGAATATGGGCATATTTTAAGTTATATATACTGAATAATAAGATAATGTTTGACACGGGCTCGTAGCTCAGGGGTAGAGCGCTCGGCTCGCATCCGAGAGGCCTCGGGTTCAAATCCCGACGAGTCCATAAAGCCTTATAGGAAAAGGCTTTAGAGAAAACTCTTTGGAAAAGAGCTTTACCAGAAAAGGTGAAAGTGCTTTTATGACGAAATTACTTTACGTGACGGACGTACACGGAACCATAAAGACGTACGAGCGCATGTTCGAGATGGCGAAAGCGGACGACGTCGAATTTATCGTATTCGGCGGCGACATAACTTCCGGCATGAATCCCAGCGGCCAGGCATTCTTCCTTAAATTCTACCTGCTGCCGCGCCTGAGGGAGTTCAGGAAGGCAGTGAAGAAACCTGTTTTCATAATGATGGGCAACGACGACTTCGCTTCGAATTTCAAGCTGCTTAAAAAAGCAGGTAAGCTCAGGACTGCGGTGATCCTGCACAGGAAATTCTACAAGATGGGCGGCTTCACCGTGGCTGGCTACCCTCATATAAACCCGACGCCGTTCCTGCTCAAGGACTGGGAGAAGACGGAGGAGGAAATCTACAGCGAGCTCAGCATAATGTCTAAAAGGATGGATGCGGACAGGACTGTATTCGTTTTCCATGCCCCGCCTTTCGGGACGAAGCTCGACATGCTCCGCAACGGCGAGCACAAGGGCAGCGTGGCGATAAGAAGGTTCATAGAGGACACGCAGCCGCTGGTCACGCTGCACGGCCACATACACGAGTCGCCGCAGGTGTCCGGCCAGATGAAACAGAAGATAGGCAGAACATTGTGCCTCAACCCAGGCAACGCGAGGATAATATCCATCGACCTTGAAAGTCTTAAAATAAAACGCATGGACAAGGAGTAATTTTTTAAAGCATCTCTGCAACTATTTAACCGGGATGATTTAATGGGCAAGAAGAAAGACCTGGTCGAGAAGAGCATCTGCAGGAAGTGCAGCATAGTTTTTGAAAAGGCAGCCGAATGTCCCAGATGCGGAAAAAGCGATATGGTTGATACTTATTTCGATTTTGACAATTGATTATTCAAGGATTTAATTCTCAGGAACAAGTTATTACCGATGGCATTCGAAGCTCTGAACAGACTGAAGTGGACCGGCAGGCTTGGCAAAGCGGAAATCGTATTCGTCCACCGCGGCGCGCCTGGCGATGTTAAGACGGTTTCAGGCGCCAGCATAACGCAATTAAAAAGGTCGCATTTCTACTATAAAGATAACGGGCGGGAGACGCACATACCAAACCACAGAATTGTCGAAGTGCGTCTGGAGGGGAAAGTACTATGGCAGAAGAGAATAAGCATCTCAAAAGGATGATTGCCTGCTTCAAGCTTCCTGAGGAGGGAATGTCGCTCAGGCACTGGAAGAAGATTCGCAACCCTGTCCGCGTTATGAGGAATTATGTTGTAATATCCCTGTGCAAGATGCTGCCGGACATCGAGCTGAAGAACAGGCTTTACAGGAGAATCGGCATAAAGATAGGTAGGAACGTCCGCATATACGGCACGAACTTCGACATATTCTTCCCGGAGTTGATAGAGATAGGCGACAACTGCACCATAGGGTCGTTCACGACAATCGTGACCCACGAGTTCCACAACGACCACTACAAGATGGGCCGCGTGAGGATAGGCAAAAACGTGCTTGTGGGATCGATATCGCTCATCCTCGCCGGCGTGGAGATAGGCGACAACGCCAAAGTCGCCGCGTATTCACTGGTAAACAGGAGCGTGCCAGCGAACGTGTTCGTCGGCGGCGTGCCGGTAAAGGCGATATCCAAATGATACGGGAGAAATTGTCAAAATTTTCGGAAAAGACTTTCAGCGACAGGAGAATCCTGATTTTCCTGATAATAGCCAACATCGCGGGCTTTTTCGCAGGCTTATACTTCTACTGGAACCAGCTGATGGAATCGCATCCGTTGTTCTGGATAATAATACTCGATTCCCCCCTCTCCGTGCTCATGATAGCAGTAATCTGCGCGCTTTTTTATTTCGGAAAGAAAGTCCCGGAAGCGTTCAAACTGCTCGCGTCCGTTTACCTGATAAAATACGGCTTCTGGACGCTGCTGGCGCTTTATCTTTACTGGGGCAATTACACGATTCCCGTGGACCAGACGATAGGCATAATCGATTTCATCCTGCACTTCGGCATGATTGTCGAAGGCGCAGTGCTCATACCTAAAATCAGGCCCAGGTTCACGGACACATTGGCAGTGCTTGCTGTCCTGCTGCTTAACGATTATTGCGACTATTTCCTGAACATGGTCACGAGGATACCTGACACTTACAAGGGTCTGCTTATGATAAACAATTTCTCGGCGACTCTGCTGCTGACGCTTTCAATATTCATCTTCAGCTTTTTCCGTAGCAGGAAACCTTGAAATTCTCGCCGTTCTCTTTCGTGATGAATTTCGAGCCGAGGAACTTTTCGCACAGCCATATGTTCGTCTTCACGTGCTCTGTCAGCTCTGGTACAAGTATTTCAGACTTGCCGGAAGCGAGCGCCATGAAAGGGATGAGCTGGTCCGCGAGGTTGTAGCCTACGGTCGAGCCGTAGTCCAGTTCTTCCTTCAGCTTGAAAGCAGCTTCTTCCCCGGCGACTTCTGCCGGTTTCTTCTCCTCGCCTATGTGGTCGCCGGAAAGTATGCAGCCCGTCGAAGTTTTCGCCCAGACCACAAACACGGATCCAGGAGATTTCGAAGCGACGTAAAACGGCTTTATGTCGACGCCCTTCTCCTTCCTTATTATCCTGCGGTAGCCGACTATTTGCCGCTCGGCGACGTTCTTGTCTTTTAACGAGTTGCTGGCGATTGATAATCCGGTTATCGTTTCCACTTCGCCCGGGTTGTTCATTACCAGCGGCTGTATTTTTTTCGCCGGGTTTATCTCGAAGACGACATCGCTGCCGCCTTTCGGGTAAAAGCCGTGCTTGTTTATGGCAAATTTCGCCTCTATGCCCATTTTCGCGAGCACGGGAAAAAGAACATTTTCCATGTAGTAGACGGGCGGCGCCCAGAGGCTCGCCGTCGAGCCGCCGCTTATTTTCAGCGTGGTCTTGCTGCTGCAGTGGAGAGCAGCTATCATTACCGCATAGCTTAGCAGGCCTATCGATCCCGCTGTCTCAATGTTAATTTCGAAACTCCCCGGCGTGATTTTCCTGGGGACGAATGTTATTTCTTTCGAGCCAACTTCATCGCCGGTGAGTTTGCCGGAAGAAAGTTTTGCTATCGCCCTTATTGCTTCCAGGTGCTGGTGGTGCAAACCCGGGCTTGGCCTCTTGGCGCGTATTTCCGTTATTCTTATCCCCTTTCCCGTGAGCGCGGAAAACGCAGTCGCAAGGCGGACTATGGTCCCGGAGCCGCTGCCGTACTCGCCAGGAATTTCAAGCATGATTATAATTGGTGCGTTCGAATAAAAGTAGTTTTCGCGCGGCGGCCCTGAAAAACTATACTATTTTTAGCGTTTCCCCGTTCTTGGGCGCGTAGGCGTCGAAGCCCATGCCCTTCAGTTCCTCGGCGAACGCCTCGGTCTTCTCGCCGTGCACGAGGATTATTTTCTTCGGTCTTACTTTTCTGTAGAATTCAATCAGGTGGTCGTGGTCCGTGTGCGCCGAGAAGTCGAGGAATTCCATGCGCATGCGCGGCTTGACGTCGATTTCGCCGTTCACGAACTTGCCCGTGTCGAGCAGGTTTCGCCCCGCAGTGCCCGGCACCTGGAAACCCGTCATGACGAGTGAGCAGTCCTGGCGGTCATAGAGCTTTGAGATGTAACTTACTATCGGCCCGCCGTTAAGCATGCCCGCAGTCGTTATTATCGCGCAGGGCTTCTCTATTATTCTCTCCCTCTCGCTTCCCCGCGTCACCTTGTGCGCATGCGAGAATGCGGTGCTCAGGCGCCTGTAGTCCTTTATGCTCCCGGGATGGCGCAGTATCGCTTCCGTCGCTCGAACGCCCATGCCATCTATGTATATGGGGACGCCAAGGTCGCTTAAAATCAGCAGCAGTTCCTGCGTCCTTCCTACAGAGAACGCAGGTATTAGGCACACGCCGCCGCCGTAAACGGTTTCCTGCACCGTCTTCTTTAGCGCGTTCTCTATGCCTTTCCTGTCCGGGTGGTTGGTGTACGAATATGTCGATTCCGAGATGAGGACGTCTATGTTCTCGAAGTCCGTGTCGGCCCCGTTCATAAGCTGCGTGCCCTGGAACTTTATGTCGCCCGTGAAAAGCACGCGCTTGCCGCGGCTTTCGAGAAGGGTGGAAGCGCTTCCGGGTATGTGGCCCGCGTTGTGGAAGCTGACGTTGGAAAGAGTGAAATCCTGCGTTTCACCCGTCTTCAGGAAGCTCGTGTTACGCTCCAGATGCTTAACGTCGTCCATGAAATAATCGAGGTTGCCGCATTCCCTTTTCTGCAGCTTGAGCGAGTCGCGGAGCAGAATCGAGAGCAGGTCGAGAGTCGCTGGCTCGCAGTAGAACATGCCTTCGTAACCCTGCCTGTAAAGCTGCGGCAGCAGGCCGGAATGGTCGAGGTGTGCGTGCGATACGAATACGCCGTCGAAGTTTATCTCCGGCTGTATGGGCTTGCCCCAGTTCTCGACGTTTATGCCGTATTCCCAGAGAAATTTCTCGGTGCCAGTGTCGACTAGCATGCCCATCCTGCCGACTTCCCTGCAACCTCCGAGAAAGCGAATTTCTATAATGCAAAGCACCTGCGCCGGTTAAATTTCGTCACAGTTATTACTTGGCGAATGTAGTTAAAATGTGCACGAGCATCTATTTAAGTTTCCAGTGCCTGGCCCCGATTTTATTCGTCATGATGTAGCCTGTGTCGAAGCTGAGCATACCCAGGAACATTATCCATTCGCCAGTCGCTAAAGAGACGCAGAAGGCCGTCGCCTCGAAAACAAGCCTGTACTCGAAAATCTTTTTCATATGGCCTTTTATCTTCCCGCTGTCCGCCATGTCATTCCCTATCTCGTCGGCGACGCCGGCTGCCAGGAATATGGCAGCGAGAAATATGTCAATTCTGGGCAGGCCCCATATGGCAAGGAACAGGAACATCGCCGCTATGCCTATGTTGTGGGGCCGCCTGTCTATCTTTTTAGTCATGAGCACGGCGAGGACCGCGGCAAGGCTCATGGGGGCGAGGAACGGGTGGGTGACGAGGATATATGCTATGAGAATGCCGTATACGGCGCCTATCGCGTAAGAAAAGACGCGCCTTACCTCTATGCCGTCGTCGGCTATGAGGTCGGCGAATTTCGTTAGTACTCCTATGGCGAAAACGTAGATGAGTATTATAAAATCCATTTTAGGGCCTCGTTAACGTGTCAGATGAACTCCGAAATTAAAAGCGGGAAAATTATGGTCGCGTCTCCGTCGATGGTCACATGGTTCTTGAAGTTTTTGCTTTTCTTTATCTTGCCCCATGACACGGCTTCGTTCGTCCGCGCGCCGGAAAGCGAGCCGTCCCATGGCTGGGACGTTGTGACGTATACGGCGTAGTCGAGCCCGCCGCGGATAAGGTTCGCTCCCAGAGCATGGTGTTTGGAAATGCCGCCTCCGAGGATTATGCCGCCCGTCTTCCCGGCGTTCAACGTTATGTCCGCTAGCGCCTTCATATCGCCGGTCACGTCTATCGCGAAATCGGGGTGGTCCTGCTTGAAGAAAAACGTCTGGAGTCCGATTGCGGAATCGGTTATGCCCGGGGAGAAAACGGGAATGTCGTTTTTAGCGGCCCAGTAAAGGAACGAGTTCCTGTCCTTCGTCATGCGTCCCAGTTCGCGAGTGATGTCGCTCGGGCTTATCGTTTTTTTCTGTTTATAAATACTGGTGAAAAGCGGCTGGACTTTTTTCTCGAGAAACACGTAGCGCTCCGTCGGGACGATGATATTGCCTATCCTGTTCATTGACTTCTTGTGCAGCTGCGCGTCGTCCATATTGAAGTCGCCGAGCAGGTACGCTCGATGCGAGCGGATGAAATCATGTTCTATCGCGCCGCCCGTTGTGATTATGACGTCGACCATTTTCTTCTCGCAAAGTCTGGCGAAAAGCGAGCGTAGGCCGCTTGCCACCATGTTCGCGGTGAACGTGAGAAATATCGTCGCCTTCTCCTTTCGCATGTGCCTGATTATTTCCACTCCTTCGGCGAGATGGGTTGCCTGAAAGCCAGCGGAGCGCATCTGCTCAATGAGATTCGAAAGCTTCACGCCTTCCAGATCATAATCCTTCACGCTGTCCATACAACACAATTAGGCGTCCGGTTTATAAAATATTGACTCCGGCGCGACTTTCCAGAACTTCCACGTCGGCTTGCCGAAGAACGACAGCAGCAGTATCATGACGAAAAAGAACATCACGACCACGAATACCGCCGCGGTTATGTAAGTCATCACTACAGCCGCTGCCTCGCCTACTGAAAATATGAAAATGAGCGACGCGATGAATATTGAAATTATCAGGAACAGCGCCTTCTCGTATTTCTTAGGCTCGCGTTTCCTCGCCTTTCTCAGCCAATTGAAAAGCAGGAAATACAGCAGCGTGAAAACCAGCAGCGCGGTTATTAATGCGAAAAATCCCGTTTTGTACAAAAAGTCTATCGCAGTCTCCCACGGGCCCATGATATTATTTGCCAGTGGAATTTTAAATAATCCAAAAGCGGCGGACAAACTCCAGTTTTTTCTGCGCAGCGCGCTTAAATAACTATGATGCATGTTTGTTTCATGAACAAAAATTCGCTGGCTAAAAAAAGAGCGTTCCCCGTCAGCGACAGCAATGAAGACTTCTATGCATATTTTATGTAGGCCCGGCCGCGTTCTGGTCAGGCATCGCACTCGTTTTACTGATGTATCTCCCGTTTTTCTTTTTTATGAATTAATGCTCAAATAAAATATAGAGGAAAATGAAATTATTAAGTGATTTAAAATGAACCTTGATGAAAGGTTGAATCTGATTTCGCAGGTCGGAGAGGAAATCATAACTCTGGACGAGCTGAAGACGCTGCTCGCGGAGAAAAAGCATCCGGTCGCTTACGACGGCTTTGAACCGAGCGGCAGCATTCACATAGCGCAGGGCCTGCTCCGCGCAATTAACATTAACAAGATGACTTCCGCCGGTTGCCGCTTCAAGATGCTCGTTGCCGACTGGCACGGTTGGGCGAACAACAAGATGGGCGGCTCGCTCGAGAACATCCAGACCGTTGGCAAATACCTGATTGAGGCGTGGAAATCCTGCGGCCTCGACGCCGAGAACGTCGAATTCGTATGGGCATCAGAGCACGTAAAAGACGACGACTACTGGAAGAAGGTCATGCAGGTCGCCCGCAACACGACGGTCAACCGCATCATCCGCTGCGGCCAAATAATGGGGCGGAAAGACGCGGATGTGCAGCAGGCGTCGCAGATACTTTACCCGTGCATGCAGGCCGCGGACATTTTTCACCTTAAGGCGGACATATGCCAGCTCGGCCTGGACCAGCGCAAGGTCAACATACTCGCGCGCGAGATAGGACCGAAGCTCGGCTACTGGAAACCGGTAATAGCCTCGCATCACATGATGATGGGGCTGCTCAAGCCGACGACCGAAGAAAGCGACAAGATGGAAAGAGTCATAGACATGAAGATGTCGAAGTCGAGGCCGGATTCCGCGATATTCATGACCGATGCAGCCGAGGAAGTGAAGCGCAAGATATCGAAAGCGTACTGCCCTGAGAAACAGGTACAGGAGAACCCGGTGCTCGAATACTGCAAATACATCATTTTCGAGAAGTTCAGCACGCTCGAAATCCGCAGACCTGAAAAATTCGGCGGCGACGTGTCGTTCGCAAGCTACGGCGAACTGGAGAAAGCCTATGCTTCCGGCGCGCTCCACCCAATGGACCTGAAGACGGTTGTCGCCGCGCGGCTGAACGAGCTGCTCGAGCCCGTGAGGCAGCACTTCGAGAAGAACGCGAGGGCGAAGGAACTTTTAGAGGCAGTTAACAAATTAGAAGTCACAAGATAGTAGCAAAAAGCTTAAAAAGCCTTATTTTCAAGACTTAAGCATGAACATAAAATGGGCATTGAAAAACTATCTTGGCTTATTCCCGGACCACCAATTAAATTGCAGCACGTGCAGGTCCGGCGATGGTTACAACTGCTATCATGAAAAGATTATCAAAAGATTCGGCGACATTTCGCGTCCAGGAAATGACCCTGTAGCGAATCCGGATAAGCTTACACTTGAGAACGGATGCAAGTGTTACGGCAAGAAGAAAATCACAGAACCCGTGCCGTCTCTTTCCTGATAAAACATGAGTCTTTGGTGAAGTGAAATTGTGAACATAAAATGGGCGCTGCAAAAGTATTTTGGCCTTTTACCTGACGATACTTTCAACTGTGCGACTTGCGGACATGGATATGAACACGGGACACGAAGACCAGCTTGCTACGAGATGCATAAGGTAAATCAATGTGGTGACAGATCTGCTGCTTTTCCGTTCACTACATTCATAGAAGGCACGCACCGGCTCACGCCGTGTACCGAACCTCTGGGCAAGGAATACAAAGAGGGCTGCCGGCATTTTACCGTGAAGGAAAAACTTAAATCGCCTGCTGCCGGTGCAGGATAATTTTTATCAATTAATGCACATCTTCTAAAAGCTCGGCTGTTCCCTGTTGTCCCATTTTGCATAACTTTTTTTCACGATGTAAAACGCGGTGGGAATAAGGACAAGGCTGGAGAGAAGGTAGAGAGGATTGAATATTGACAGTATTATAAGGGCCAGCAGTGCGGGCGAAGCGAGCAGCAGGAACACTATGAATATCTTCGCGTTGTAAAGGAGGATATTCGGGTAAAGCCCGGTCAGGTATATTTTAACGGCCAGAGCGAACGAGGAAACCGACAGGAACGTTATCAGCGAGATTAAGAGGTCTGAAAACTGGTTAAGCCAGGCGGCTGTTGAAACCAGGATTGCAAGCGGGGCAAGGCTGATTATCGCATAACCTTTTATCTTGCTTTTCATGAGCGTCGAAACTCTTACCGGAAGGAAAACGTACGAAGTGAACACGTCAAATTCCGTGAGCCACTCGTAAATGGATGAGGCGAGCACGCCCATGAGGATGGAGAACACGAGCAGGAAATCTGCTATAGGCACGAATTTCAGGAAAACGAAAAGGAGCACCCAGATGAATGCCACGGGAAATATGAAAGCAAATATTATTTTCCCGAGTCCGCCCTCGCTCCTCTGCATGTCTATGAAGTCCTTTGATATGAAATGAGAGTTACCGGCGAAGTCAAGTTTTTTTGAAAGTCCGGCCAGCGAGTTCCTGTACCTCCTCTTCTTTTCAGGGTAGTCCATCTTCGGGAAAGCTAGGGATACTGCTGAAGGAATTATTATCAGGAACAGTGAAACAGCGAGGTCTTCCCATGAGCGCGAAACGAAAAGAGAAAATGACGGCAGCGAGCTTGGCAGGTCAACGCCGAAATACCAGCTCATAAGGATTATTGGAACCCCGGTTATGACCAGCAAACCAACTAGAATCCTGCTCGAGTGGGCGTAAAGAGTCGAGAGCAGGAACATTAGCGAGAGGCCTATAAGGAACGAGAGCGATAATGTCGAGAAAACCATGAAATAATCCAGGCTGATGGAAATGAAAGGCAGTGCGAAAGCAAGCCCGGCCATGAACGGGATTACCCAGAACGAGAAATAATATATAACGTCCTTTACGAAGAAATTCATGAATATTCTCCTCTCGGACACAGGCAGACTTCTTGACGAATACGCTATGAGGCTGGCCTGGCCAAAACGCCTGTTCATAATTTCCCTTCCAGACAGGCCGAAGGCTCCGACGCTCAGGCCGAAGATGACGAATATGTAATGCGTCAGCAGCGCTATTTTTTCAGGCGACAGTATGGTCATGAAAAGCGGCAGTAACATCGAGCCGGCGAACGCGAAGACGGCAATCATCACGGGGAACATGGCGAACATCATGCTCCCGAACATCGTTGAATGCGAGCGCCACTCCTCCTTCATCATGCCTTTGAGCAGTTCGAACATTCAAGCCTCTTTCACCATTTTCAGAAACAACTCTTCCAGGTGCTGTCTTTTCTTTTTGAGGTCCTTTATCGGGCCTTCATAAACAATTTTGCCCCTGTCTATTATGCATATTCTCGTGCATATTTCCTCCGCTATCTCAAGGACGTGTGTGGAGAAGAATATGCTACCGCCTTTTTTCACGAAATCCTGGAGAAAGTCCTTCACCTTCCTTTGTATCACGGGGTCCAAGTTTATCAGCGGCTCGTCGATGAAGGCAAGCTTGGGCTCGTGGATGAAAGCCTGCGCGAACATGAGCTTCTGGCGCGTCCCTCTCGACAGGTCCTTGCACAAGGAGTCTTTCTGGTCCTCGAACTCAAGGAACTTCAGCCATTTGCCGCATCTCTTTTCCGCGTTTTTCAGTTTTCTTATCTTGCAAACGAAAAGCAGATACTCCTCTGCCGTCAGGAAGCTGGGCGGCGTTTCCTGCTCGGGTATTATGCCCACAAGCTCCTTTGCCCTTATCGGGTTTTTCAGGACGTCTACACCCATGACCTTCGCTTCGCCTTCGGCCGGTTTAAGCTGGCCGGTGAGCAGCTTTATAGTCGTTGTTTTGCCTGAGCCGTTTGGCCCGAGCAGGCCGAACAGCTCGCCCTTTTTTATGGACAGCGATATGCCGTCGACCGCTCTCAGCTCGCCGAACTTCTTGACCAGATTCTTAGCTTCTATTGCATATTCCATGACATCACCAGACTAATTGAGATTCCACGGCACGAAGACCGCGACTTCTCTTATTTTCATCTGCCAGTCCTTGGGTTTGCTGCTCTCCAGCGCGCTCTTGCCCGTTGGATACACCCAGTATGCTGAAATCAATATGTCATAAGCCGTCTTCTCGTGCGTTCTCACGTGGCATCGCAGCCTTTTTATATAATCCGTTATGTACCATTCCCTGCCGCTCGGCTTGGCGTAATCCCTCCTTTTTATGGAGAGAAGTATTTCGAGCCATCCGTGCTCGACCCTTTTGTGCCCTATTTTTACCATCGCCTCTATGTCCTCTTTTATCGACACTATGTCGCCCCTTGAAAGCCTGACGGACTTGTAAGGATACGGGTGCGAATGGTAGCCGCCTATTATTTCCGTCTCGAACGATTCTATGGTCCTAAGCACGCGCTTGAAGGCGGCCAAGTTGCCGTGCGTCACTTCCGACGGCTTCCGCTCCTCCGTCTGGAACGGATAGACCTCCTTTATGGAGACGACCTTCGCCTTGCCGCCCTTTATCTCTCGTATCGTATTCCTTCCAAGAAGGACGCCGTTCGTCTCCCTGTTGTATACTTCTATCGCAGACGTTATCAGCGTCTTGAAAGCGCGATTCTCTATGAAAATGTCCCTCAGTTCAATGCCCTGTTTCGCGGTTTTTTTTGGCTTTTTCCTGCCGTGCCTTTTCTGGCGCTTTTTTCTCATCGATTATATTTCTCATCATCATATAAAAGTGGCTTTACTCCAGAAAATGCTGCACATAATGTTTATAAAATATGGGCCGCAATAATGTATCATGCAAACGACAACGGTACTCGGAAGCGAATTGTCTGTTCTCTCAGTCCAGAGTATCGTTGACTGCCGATATTCTCACTTGATGGGGTTTTGGATTAAGCTCTAAAACTTCATCCCATTTCTGAGTCACTAAACCTGACGCACATTCAGGAAAGAAGGTTTTGGGATGATTTTCAACTATCTCTCCGGGCTGAAAGAGGAGTATGGCGAAATAAGCGTGAATGAGGTGATAGACGCCGTCGTAAAGCTTTCTGAAAAGCTGCTGAACCAGAGGAAGCTCGAGATACTTAAGATGCTGGCAGAGCACGACGGCTCCAGAACAATCACCTCGGCGGTGGATGAGATATCGCGCGGGCTGGGCTGCCCCAAGTCGACGGTGTGGATGAACGTCAACTGCCTCAAGCAGCTCGGGCTTGTGACGAACGGCTACGGCAAGCCGGCCAGGGTGACAGCCGTAGGCAAAATAGTGCTGACGAAAATATGCGGGGAGAAGGCATGAAACGCAAAAAGCACATGGGTTTCGGGAATTATGGCGCAGAAAAATATTCGGAAGAAGGGGCTCCTTGTGCGGGCCCTGGAAGACGGGGTGATGAAGGCAGTCGAACTGTCTGCAGCCGGCGCTTTAGTCGGCATGACGCCGCAAGTTATACTGGTTTCGTCCACTGCGGTCTTCGCGGGCTCCCTGGTTTACAAGGCCGTGATGTTAAAGGTCTCGGAGAATTCGGAAAAGAAGCGAGTGCAAATGTTAAGGAGGTAGGAACATGAGGAGAATTGTGCTGACTTCACAGTATGGAGGTCCGGGCTCGGTTATGATAGAAAGGGGAGGCTCTTATTTCGTCCCTAACAGTTACGGCAATGAAAAAACTACAGTAGGCAACGAGCCTTCCCATTCGATGAGTCCGTTGAAAAACCTGATACCTGCGACTGACATGGTTTCGGCAGATAGCCAGCAAACTGTGGCGTAGGGCAGGCATTTGTATCATAGGAGGTGCTAGTATGAGAACGCATATGGAAAAAGAAGAGAAAAGCAAAGGTGGCCAGCTCTGGCTACAGGGTCGAGCTTGAGGAAAGTGAGTTTCCCAGGCATTTCTATAACATCCTGCCCGACCTGCCGGAACCGCTGCCGATGCCGCTGAACCCGGCGAACGGCGAGCCGATTAAACCGGAAATGCTGGAGCCCTTGTTCTGCAAGGAGCTGATAAGGCAGGAGTTCGCTGAAGAAAGGTTTGTGAAAATCCCCGAAGAGCTCAGGGAACTGTTTCTGAAGATCGGAAGGCCGCGTCCGCTGTGCAGGGCTACGCGACTCGAGCACGCGCTGAAGCTGCCCGGTGATGTGCGCATATTCTACAAGCGCGAGGATTTGTCGCCCGTCGGCTCGCACAAGCCGAACACCGCGCTCGCGCAGGCGTATTATGCGAGCCGCGCGGGCGTCGAGACACTGACGACGGAAACGGGAGCCGGCCAGTGGGGCGCGTCGCTAGCGATGGCAACCGCTTTCACCGGTCTGAAATGCAGGGTGTATATGGTGCGCGTGAGCTACGAGCAGAAACCCTACCGCCGCATGCTCATGCGGCTTTTCGGCGCGGACGTGATCGCATCGCCCAGCGAAACGACCGATATCGGGAAGAAGATGCGTGAGCGCTTCCCGGACACGCCGGGCTCGCTGGGCATAGCGATTTCGGAAGCGGTAGAAGTCGCGGCGAAAGATGCGAAGACGAACTATTCGCTGGGCAGCGTGCTGAACCACGTGCTCATGCACCAGACGGTCATCGGCCTGGAAACGCAGAAGCAGCTGAAAAAAATAGACGAGACGCCCGACGTCATAATCGGCTGCGTGGGAGGCGGCTCGAACTTCGCCGGCCTCGCCTACCCGTTCATCGCGGACAAGCTTTCTGGCAAGAGCGGCTGCGAATTTATCGCCGTGGAGCCGGACGTCGTGCCGAGCATGACCGGAGGCGAGTACAAGTACGACTTCGGCGACACGGGCAAGCTCACGCCGCTGCTCAAGATGTGCACGCTGGGCTGCGAATTCGTCCCGTCGCCGATACACGCTGGCGGGCTGCGCTACCACGGCTGCGCCCCGACGTTGAGCCTGCTGGTGAACAGGAAAATTGTCAGGGCGATGACATACAACCAGAAGCAGACTTTCGAGGCGGGAAGCGTATTCGCGAGGAGCGAGGGCATCATACCAGCGCCGGAATCTAATTTCGCTGTGAAGGCCGCGATTGACCAGGCGCTCCTGGCGAAGCAGGCGAATGAGAAAAAGACGATAGTCTTCAATCTCAGCGGGCATGGATTGCTCGACCTTCCGGGATACCAGGAGGTGCTCAGGCTGTGAGCGGAGGCGTTTGAAATATATACAGACGAATCAAAATATAGATTATCTGGATGTTATGACAGGAAAAATGGTTGTTACGCCTTGGGAAGTTTCAGGTAATATTGATTATGCCAAGCTGATTAAGGAGTTCGGAACAGAGCACCTGACAGACTCTCTAATTAAGAGGATTGAAGAAGAGGCAGGAGAGAGCCATTTTATGCTCAGGCGAAAGGTTTTCTTTTCACACAGGGAACTGGACGTCCTATTAAAGGAACATGATGAAGGAAAACCTTGGGCGTTGTATACAGGAAGAGGGCCTTCCGGCAAGACCCATCTTGGCCACATGCTGCCATGGTTTTTCACAAAATACCTTCAAGACGCTTTCAACGTGAAACTATATTTCCAGATAACAGATGACGAGAAATTCCTTTGCAAGCCCGGCCTGTCCGCAGACGAGACGCACAATCTTGCATACGATAATGCCTTGGACCTTATAGCGCTTGGCTTTGATCCCAAAAAAACCTTTGTTATCGTGGATACCGATTATGCAAAGACCTTGTACAAGATAGCTATTCAGATCGCCAAAAAGGTGACAACATCTTCCGCGAAGGCAGTTTTCGGGTTCACCAATGAAACCAATATAGGCATGATGTTCTGGCCGGCCGTGCAGGCAGCTCCATGCTTCCTTCCCAGTGTGCTTGAAGGCAGACCCGTAAGAACCCTTATACCAGCCGCCATTGATCAGGACCCGTACTGGAGGATTGCAAGGGACGTCGCCCCGAAGCTAGGCTACCCAAAAACCGCTGCGATACATAGCATATTTCTCCCTTCACTGCTGGGTCCGGGCAAAATGTCCACATCGGTAGGCGAGCATGCCACGATTTTCACTACAGATAGTCCCAAGGATGTTGAAGGGAAAATAATGAAATATGCGTTTTCCGGCGGCAGGAGTTCTGTAAAGGAGCACAGGGAGAAGGGTGGCGACCCGGAGATTGATGTTTCGTATCAGTGGCTCAGAATCATATTCGAGCCTGACGATGCGAAGCTCAAGAAGATACATGACGATTACATGTCAGGAAAGATGCTTACGGGGGAACTGAAGCAGATTCTTGTCGAAAAGATAAATGCTTTCCTTAAAAAACACCGGGAAGAAAAGGAAAAGGCAAGAGACAAACTGGATAGTTTTATTCTGAAGGATTAGCTATTGACCACACGATTATCTGATGATATGGCCTCTGTACGGTTTTTGTTCCAACTCTTTTTACCTCATCCTGCTTTTCTAAATCCCACACGTGATCATATAAGCTTGGCCTGTCCTGTGTTTTCCTTGTTTTCCTGATTTCTCTTAGCAGTTCAGGGATCGTCATCGGTCCCTTGGAGTTCAATATTTTAATAATTCTGCCTTTTGTTACCCCGCAATCCAGCATTTTCC
>Ga0315275_10000081_pt1 | contig 70345 bp, 63 predicted proteins | sample YL17G03_0_MG_FD_205557 | JGI IMG/M metagenome (GOLD analysis project Ga0315275, IMG submission 205557) | Sediment microbial communities from Yellowstone Lake, YNP, Wyoming, USA - YL17G03_0 | ecosystem: Environmental > Aquatic > Freshwater > Lake > Sediment | place: USA: Wyoming | collected... | reverse complement strand
TCTCCCAGGAATGCAAACGCCGCAAGAACTCCACTCAGGACTCCGAACAACCGAACCATGGCATTCTCCTCTCGTCTCTCAACAGAACTGACGCTTCTGCAATCTACAAAACTTCTCTCATTTTGCAAACTCTCAACCTGCGGTGATGCTACCGGCTGCGCACCTGCGTGAAGCTGCTGCGAATCGGCGCAGATGTCAAAACCCGTGTCGCGTCCGCCTGACTGTTGTGCGGTTGCGACCGCCGGCACGATGCACGCGAGGACAAGCATGGATCTCCAGCCTGTCGGTGGAGTCAGACGATTCACGTGCCGCACCTGATTTCTCAACGCGGAGGTCTTCCGACTACTCGCCGAACTTCTCTTTCAGGATTGACCCGAGCGAAAACCGGTAGATGCCCCGATCTTTCGTGCCAACGTAGAGCACTTTTGACTGGTCATTCCAGTGTGCGGTGAGGATCGAGAGAGGCGTGCCGCTATCGAGGACTTCCTGCCATGTGGCTCCGCCGGTGGACGAGTAGTATACCCGCTGCCCGGAGACGATTGCCACCACGCTGGAGGGTCTCCAGCGGTCGGGTGCGATTTCCACCTGTTCTCCTGGTTTCCATGGCGGCGTATATTGATTCCATTCGAGTCCGCGGTTGGTCGAACGGAAGCAGTCCCCCTTTGCGGTCCAGGCAAAATAGGTCTTCGGGTCATCAGCATCGATGCTGACCGCTATGACATTTTCACTGCTCATCCCGAAGCGGGCCGGTTGCCATGTAAAGCCGCCATCGGTTGTACTGACAACCCCTTCTGCTGTTGCACTGTGGATGATTCCAGCGTTGGTTGGGGTGAAGGTGAATGACCGGATCGACAACCGACTGCGATACGGTTTTGCCTGAACCCAGCTGTTGCCCCTGTCCGTTGACACAAAGAGACCTTTCTCTCCGCTGGCGTACATCCTCGTGCGGATTGCCGGATGGGTCTCTAGAAATGAAGGGACAATGCTGAGCTTTCTGAACGTCGGCTGCCAGGTTTCGCCGTTGTTTGTGGTTTTGAACACCCCGACCGGTGTTGCGGCATAGAGAGTTGACGCGGTGTCTGCATCCGGGATGAGGGTGTGAATCCGCTGTCCGCGGATCCCTGCGCTGGCGTTCTCCCAGCGGGACGTGGCGTGGTCGTACCGCACGACTGACCGTCCGGCAATAGCGTAGATCGCCCGGCCGGAGCGGTCTGAAGTGATCATCCAGACGGTCGATCCGCCGACGTTGTCATCGATTGCGCGCCAGCTGCGACCGCTGTCCGCCGACGCCTGGATGCCGATCCCTTCGCCGTACGCATAGATGATCGGCAGTTCGCGCGATGGGGAGAGAACAACGGACACGGGCATACTGGGAAGAGAACTTGAAAGAGTTTGCCATGAGCTCCCGAAATCGGGGGAGAGAAGGATCCCCAGTTCCGTTCCCGCGAGGAGGTAGTCGGGGTTGGCCGGATGAACTGCGAGTGTCAAGATCCTGTCATCGTCCGGCCCGCGTCGTGCAGGGCTCCACGAGGTGCCTCCGTCGGTAGACTTGAAAAAGGACCCCGCATCGGTGCCGTACAGGATCTGCCCGCTCCTTGTCTTGCTCAGGAGGATGTGCGTGATCTTTGAACTCGTTGCGGAGATCTCTTCGGTGAGTCTGGTCCACGAGATACCTGCATCGCTCGACCGCATGACGCCGAGCTGGGCGATGGCCGCATAGACCACGTCGGGCTTCAGTATGTCAATGGCGATATCGTACACATCGCCAAACGAAAACACTGCGTCCTGTGCTGAGACGATCGGCACCCAGCTTCCGCCGCCGTCCGTTGACTTGAACAGCCCGCGGCCCATCGTGCCGGCGTACAACACCGTCGTCTTCCACGGGTCGATGGCGACCACGCGGCAAGGCAGCACGGAGGAACCTGTTCCGCCGAGCGGAAGAGGGACCCAATCCTTTGCTTCATTGGACGAGACGAAAAGTCCGGCGGACGTTGCCGCATAGATCCGCCCTCGGATCTCCGGGTGCTCCGTCATTTGATAGATGCGTGCACCGGGACGTATGGTGGACGCCTTTGTCCATTGTACTCCTCCATCCTGCGACGCAAACACATCGCCATTGTCCAGTCCGGCGAACAGGAGCGAGGGGCGCTCCTCGGCTGCAAGAAATGCGGAGATGTTCTGCGCGTACGGGCCGCCGGTGTATTCCCACTGGCGAACGACGCTGGTAGGTCCGCTGCAGCTGCTGAGGAGAATGACCAGAACGGCCGGGAGCGTGATGGCGGGAATGATTCCGCGGTGTTGCGAGTTGCTCATGATGAGGTTCATCGATTCTCGAGTGTTGTGGTTGAGACCGTCATTCGCCCGCCTCCCCGTAGAAGACGGTCATAAGATCGGCGGCGAATGTCATGAGATCGCGGGTCACCGCCTTCCCCTCGGCGGATGCCAGCGCGCTATCCATGGCGTCCTTGTCGGCGAAATAGAATTCCTCCATGATGGAGAACTTCGCCTCTCCGAGAGGCGCGCCGGTCACACGGGTGACCTCCATCTTCAGGAGTCCAGGGAACTTCCGTACCAGCGGGAGGTGAGTGGAAGCATAGTGGGCGTCGAAATCCGCGGGCTCAGAAGGACGTTTGTAGAGCGCTACAAGTTTGATCATGGGCCTTCGCAGACGTGGGTGGAATCTGTCTGGCGAAAATATACCCATGCGGTGAGGGAAAATCAAGGACAACGGTTGGAGATTCGGGCTTTTTTTTGTATTTTTGGCGCATGGCCGACCAGGACATCCCCGCCGGGCTCTTCAACGACCCGGTTCCGGCAGCCCGCAACCTTCAATCCCTCTTTGACGCGTTCATTACCGCCGGCTCGCTCTACCCGATTGATGAGTTCGCGGCCTCATTGAAACGCCATCTGGAGGTGGCGCCCGACCCCGACCTGGCGGTCATGAGTCTTCTCCGCTTCAGCGAAGTCTCTCTCAGCAAGGCCTCCCTCTTCAACGATCTCCTTCACTATCCCGTCGTCATGGACCTCCTGATGAAGCTGTTCGGATCCTCCCGTCATTTTGCTGATATCCTTGTTCGCGAGCCCGGATTGTTCCGCTGGCTGACAGCGTCGGAGGTCCTTTCGGTACCCGTCACCAGGAGTTATCTTGACACGCAGATCGTGCGGATCAACGAAATGTTCGAGCGTCCCGATCGGAAGATGGATGCATTGAAACGTTTGCAGCGTCGGGAGTTGCTCAGGATCGGCGCGAGGGACCTCCTGGAGGAGGCGTCGCTGGCTGCAACGACCGAACAACTCTCTCATCTGGCGGACTCCCTCATTGATGCCGCGCTCCGGATCGTTACGGCACAGAGTGCCGTCGCAGGTGGATCGCTCCCGCGCACGCCGTGTGCTGTTATCGGACTCGGGAAACTTGGCGGGGGTGAACTCAACTACAGTTCCGATATCGATCTTATGATCGTGTATGGAGAGGACGGTGAAGTGCGGAGGGGCCGGCGGGTGGCGGTCACGCACCTTGAGTACTTCCATACGCTGACGGAGAAACTCGTCCAGGCGTTGTCGCACCCGACCGCTGAAGGGTACCTGTACCGGGTGGACATGAGGCTCAGGCCGGAGGCAGGGGCTGGTCCGCTGGCGCGCTCGGTCCAGGGGTATCTCTCATACTATGAATCCCGCGGCGAGATCTGGGAGCGCCAGATGCTGCTGAAAGCCCGCCCTGTGGCGGGTGATGCGCCGCTCGGATCACGCTTCCTCCGTGCCCTTGAACCGTTTGTGTATCCACGCACATTCTTTCGCCACCCGGTGGAATCCGTTGCGCGCATCAAGGCACGGATCGAAAAAGCCATCGGCGATGAAGCGAATGTCAAGTTGATGCCTGGCGGTATCCGCGATATAGAATTCATCGTTCAGACCCTGCAGCTCATCAATGGTGGGAAAATTCATTCCATCCGGCAGGCGGGGACACTGCGGGCGCTTTCCGCCCTGCTCGATGCCGGGCTCCTCTCACCCACCGAAAGCGATTCACTCACCGATGCCTATGGCTTCTACCGCACGGTCGAACACCGGCTCCAGACGCGCTTGAATACCCAGACGCACACCCTGCCGTCAGACCCGGCGCTTCTGACATCGCTTGCGCGGCAGGCCGGATTCCGATCGTCCGAGGATTTCCTCACGCGGCTCACCTCACACCGCCGCGCAGTCCGTGCGATATTTGATCAGGTGCTCGCGACGCCGGGTGTCGACGGCAACCGGCAGGGACTCCTCGCTGTGGTGGAGGGAGGTGCGACGGAGGAACGGATTTCATCGGTCTTCACCGCTCACGGGTTCCGGAACCACCGGCAGGTCCTGAAGAACCTCCGTGTTTTGACCTCCGGCACGGCGCTGACCGGTGTCCGCGCAATCGATGTGCACGGGAGAGAAGCATTCACCACGATTGCCTCTGATCTTTTCTCCGATATCGCCCTGACGCCGGATCCTGACATGACGCTGAACAATCTGACGGCCATGGCATCGGCGCAAAAGTTCCCCGGCCAGATGTATGCGCTCTTCAGGGAGAAGAGCTTCAGGAACCTCGTCCTCCAGATCTGCAGCATCAGCCCACGGTTCGCGCGCGCCCTTGCTGCGAGTCCACTCCTCCTCGAATCGCTTGCGACAAGCGTGAGTGATCTCGCAGAACGTCCATCGCCCGTCCGCCAGGAACCGCGCGACCTGACGGAATTCAAAACAGAAGAAGAGCTCCGAGCCGGGATCCGGTATGTCCTCGGGTTTGCCACCCTCGAGCAACTCCCCCGGGAGCTTGCGGCGATTGCAGACATGGCCGTCTCGACCCTCTTCCTCCGGGCCTCCCGCAAGGCAAAGCTTCCCTCTCCTCCTCTGGCGCTCTTTGCGCTGGGCAAGTACGGCACGCGGGAAATGTTGTACGGGGCCGACCTCGATATCATCTTCGTCAGCAAAAAGACTTCCGGCGCGCTGCGCGCAAGGATGGAGAAGTTTGCGACGACCGTGGTGGGCGGCCTCACCGCGGTCGGCCCGGCCGGACAGCTGTACGATGTCGACATGCGTCTCCGGCCGGAGGGAAGAAACGCGCCTCTGGTCATTGATCTGGATGCGTATCGATCGTATCTTTCCGGGCGAGCATCGCTGTGGGAACGACAATCCCTCACGCGGCTGCGGCCCGTCTGCGGTGAGGCGTCGCTGATGGAGGATGTCGTCATTGCGGCGGAGACCTCTGTGTACCATGCTCCCCTCCCGGCGGACTGGGTGCAATCCGCCGTGGCAATGAGGCGCAAGATGGAAAGCAGAAGCAGGTTCCGCGGGAAAGGGCCGCCGGATATCAAACTGGGTCCGGGAGGGATGGTGGACATTGAATTTCTTGCGCAGATGCTTCAGCTTCGCTTTGGCCGCGAGCATACAGCCTTTCGCAGACAGGACGTTCCGGGCGTGATGGCCCTGGCGAAGGACGCTCTCCTCACGCCGGACGAAGCGATGACGCTTCTTTCGGCGTACCGCCTCTATCGCTCGCTTGAGAACCTGCTGCGGATCACCCTGGAGGAACGGGGATCTCTTCTTCCCGGGGGTGACAAGCTCGAGGTCCTTGCCCGTTGCCTTGACCGTACGGATGGTGCGCGGCTCACTTCCCGGATCGAAACGACCATGGCCCACATTCGTGCCTTGTTCCTCACCATCACTTCCCGCCTGGCAAAAGCGTGAGAGGGCTGCGAGAACGATGGATGGCTTTTGTGCGCTCCCCCCGCAGCCTTGCGGCTGTGCTGGGAATTTCAGCGCTTGGTGTCTATGCCCGCACACTCGCGCCGAGCGTTTCTGTTATTGATAGCGGTGAATTGTCGACGGTTGCCTGCACCCTTGGGATTGCCCACCCGACCGGATATCCGCTGTTCACGCTGCTCGGGAGGGTGTTCTCCATGCTCCCCATTGCCGCCGAGGAAATCGTCAGGCTGAACCTGATGGCTGCGTTCTTGACTGCCCTGGCAATGACCGTATTCTTTTTTGCCGCGCGTCAGTTTGCGGCATGGGCCATGGACAGCGGAGCACCGCAGGGCGCACAGCAGGATCGGGCGGGCGTCATCACCATCGCCGCGGCCGGGGGGACGCTTCTTCTCGCCTTTTCCGAGACGGTCTGGTCACAGGCCGTGGCGATCGAAGTCTATTCGCTCCATATCCTCCTTGTCTGCCTCCTGCTCCTTCTCTTTCCGCGGGCAACGGCGGTCGGCATGGTGCATCGCCGCCAGGATGCAAGGCCCTGGTCCCTCTTCGCCTTCATCCTCGGCCTCTCATTTGCGAATCACATGACGACGATCCTGCTGGCTCCGGGATTCCTCTATCTGTATTTTGTCACGCAAGGATGGAAACGCGATGCGTGGGTTCGCATCCTGTCGATGACACCGTGGTTTCTTCTCGGTGTATCGGCATACCTTTATCTGCCGGTCCGCGCCAGCCAGAATCCGGCACTGAACTGGGGGAATGTGACCTCCCTTGAACGGTTCCTCTGGCACGCCAGCGGTAAGCAATACCGGGTGTGGATACTCTCTTCCACGGAGGTTGCCGGCCGTCAGCTCAACTATTTTGTGAATTCGCTTCCGGGAGAATTTGCCAGCGTCGGGTTGCTGGTCGGCCTGATCGGTCTCGTCGTCGTCTGGGTACGAAAGAGAAGGGCGGCGATCTTCAGTCTCCTCTTGTTTGCAGGCTGTGTATCCTATGCCATCAACTATGACATCCATGACATTGACTCGTACTTCCTTCTTGCCTATATCGCCCTCGCGCTCTGGGCAACCTGCGGTCTCGTCACGATCGCACGCTGGCTGAGCGCACGATTGCACCTGCGGGGTGCTCTCCTTGCCGGACTCCTGCTGCTGCCGTGTCTCACCCCGCTTGTGGTTCACTGGAAAGGGTCCGACAGAAGTACAGACTTCATGGTGGAAGACTATACGGCGAATATGTTCTCGTCGGTTGACCAGGGGGCCATTGTCCTCTCGTACCAATGGGACTACTGGGTATCCGCGACCTGCTATTATCAAATGGTTCGTCATCTCCGGCCGGACATCGTGGTCATTGACAAAGAACTTTTGCGGCGATCGTGGTATATCAAGGAACTGGGACAGCGGTACGGCTGGTTGGTGAACCAGAGCCGGGAGGAGGTGGACGCGTTCCTTATGGAACTGAACAAGTTCGAGCATGGTCTGCCGTACAATCCTGCCGTGATCCAGGCGAGGTTTGTGGCCATGATCGCGAGTTTTGTCCGACGAAATCTCCCCGCGCGTGCGGTCTATGTGACGCCGGAAATTGAGGGGGAGTTCACGCAGGGGTTGCAGCGGGTCCCTCACGGTCTGGCGTTCAGGCTTGCAGCGGATACCCTCTTTCACAGTACCCCATTCCCTGATTTCCGTTATCGTCCCATCACCGGGGACGACCCGTACAGGATCAACGTCAGGCGGCTCTATGCCGAAGCGTTGGTGGCGAGGGGCGCCTATTACGCGGCGTGGGGTGATGGGGCTGAGGCTGAGCGGTCATATTCTGCCGCTGACCGGCATGTACCGGGTATTCTGCGACAAAGGGTGCCTTCGCGGGGCAGTTCGGGCCGCTAATTGGCCCGGAATGTGAAGAGCCGCATTTTGCCCTGATTTTCTCCATTTGTCTGATACCGTTTTCTGGCTCGCGCGGCTCGACAACCCGTTGCTGGCAGCGAATACTGATGCCTCAGATGAGTGAGCGGGGTCGATGCCGGGGAGTCGATTCCGGCGAAAGCGTGCCAAAAAGGTAAAGAACGTGTTGACTCTGAATTGGATTTTTGTATATTGGAAGGCTCAACTGTTTGTCCGAATTCCTTTGCAGGCGGTCCAACGCCCCCGTTCCGGTGCTGGATATGCCAGGGGGAATGCTATTCCTGCTGGCGTAGCTCAATTGGTAGAGCAGCTGATTTGTAATCAGCAGGTTGCGGGTTCGAGTCCCATCGCCAGCTCGAGGTGAATATCGGGTCGCAGAGTAACGGGCAGGTAGCGAAGCGGTTAAACGCAACAGACTGTAAATCTGTCGGCCTCGGCCTTCGGAGGTTCGAATCCTTCCCTGCCCACGCGGGAATTGTGGTGTGAGGATTGCGGGAGTAACTCAGTTGGTAGAGTCACAGCCTTCCAAGCTGTTGGTCGCGGGTTCGAGTCCCGTCTCCCGCTCGAGGCTGTTGCTGGGCCGGACGACGCCACCGCTCTGTGATGTGTTGCCGGCTCTCCTGCTTGCGTAGCTCAGTTGGTAGAGCACTTCCTTGGTAAGGAAGAGGTCACCGGTTCAATCCCGGTCGCAAGCTCGACCGAATATTTTGCCATCAATCGGGAACGACTGTCGTGAGAGACATCATTACACTTGAGTGTACGGACTGCAAGCGCAGGAATTACACCACCACGAAGAACAAGAAGAAGCATTCGGGGCGCGTGGAGCACAAAAAGTATTGCAGGTTCTGCCGGAAGCACACGGTCCACAAGGAAACCCGCTAGGGTGGGCCGCGTGGCCGTCGCTCCTGCGGGAGAGGCGGAGGGAACGCGACATCTTCGGACACGCGGGTGTGGGAGCAAGGAGCGGTGCGGATACGTGAGTAGCTCAATTGGCAGAGCAGCGGTCTCCAAAACCGCAGGTTGGGGGTTCGAGTCCCTCCTCACGTGCCATGACAACAGCGTCTCAATGGTCGGCGCATCATTCGCAGCGGACACGCAACTCAACGAAGGTACCGGTTGGCTATGAAAGAAAAAATCATCGGGTTCTTTACCGACGTCGTCAAAGAGATGAACAAGGTCACCTGGCCGAAGAAGGAAGAGCTCCGGGAGTCGACGATGGTGGTCCTTGTTGTTTGTCTGCTCATCGCCGCCTTTGTCTATGCGGTGGATACAGCCGTCGGGGGAATCCTGAGGCTTGTTCTGTAGCACGGAGAAATTGTCACGTTGGAAAAGAAATGGTATGTGGTCCGAACCTACTCGGGTCACGAAAACAAGGTGAAAGCCTACATCGAGAACGAGATCGCGCAGGCGGGTCTGCAGGAGATGGTGGCCTCCGTCGTGGTTCCGTCGGAGAAGGTGTTCGAGGTCAAGGACGGGAAAAAGAAGAGCAAGACACGCACGTTTTTCCCGGGCTATATTCTCGTCGAGGCCGTCCTGGACAAAACCACGACGCACATCATCCTCAACACGCCGTCGGTGATCAGTTTTGTCGGGCCGAAGAACGCTCCTGTTCCTCTGCAGCCGCCCGAGGTGCGCCGCCTCATCGGCAGGATCGAAGAGAGGAAGGACGTGGAGGTCATTGAGGTCCCGTTCAAACTGGGTGAGGCGGTCAAAGTCACGGACGGGCCGTTCAATAACTTCACGGGCTTCGTGCAGGAAGTCAACGAAGAGAAAATGAAGCTGAAAGTCATGGTCTCCATCTTCGGCCGCAAGACCCCTGTGGAGCTGGATTTCAGCCAGGTAGAGCTTGAGAAGTAACCAGTCATAAATGAAAGACGCAGTGTCATGAAAAAGATTGCCGGCTATGTGAAACTCCAGATCCCCGCCGGGCAGGCAAACCCCGCCCCGCCGGTGGGCCCCGCCCTCGGCCAGAAGGGGGTCAACATCATGGAGTTCTGCAAACAGTTCAACGCGCGCACGCAGGCGCAGGCCGGGCTCATTATTCCGGTCGTGATCACCGTGTTCTCCGACAAGTCTTTCACGTTTATCACCAAGACGCCGCCGGCATCGATCCTCCTGCTGAAGGCGGCCAAGGTGGAGAAGGGCTCGGCGGAGCCCAACCGGACCAAGGTTGCGCAGGTCACGAAAGCACAAGTGCGCGAAATTGCCCAGATGAAGATGCCCGATCTGAATGCCGGCGACATTGACGCCGCAATGACTATGGTTGCCGGCACAGCGCGCAGTATGGGCATCACGGTCATCGAATAACAATCACCATCATCGTGGGAGTCCCGCCGTGCGCGAGACGTCCGGACCACGGGAGGAAACAAAAGGATGAAACACAGTAAACGGTTCAAGGCAGCGTTCGCAACGGTCGACCCCAAGAAATCCCTTTCTATAGAAGATGCCGTTGTGCTCGTGAAGCAGACGGCCAGTGCGAAATTCGTCGAGTCCGTTGATATCGCGGTGCGTCTCGGCGTGGATCCCAAGAAAGCCGACCAGGCAATCCGGGGCACTGTCGCGTTGCCTCATGGTATCGGGCGGGAGGTCCGCGTCTTGGTGCTTGCCAAGCCGCCGCGTGATGAAGAGGCAAAGGCCGCCGGTGCCGACCATGCAGGTCTCGCGGAGTACATTCAGAAAATTCAAGAGGGCTGGGCGGACATCGACGTCATCATTGCCGCGCCCGATGTGATGGGGGAGGTGGGAAAGCTCGGCAAGATTCTGGGGCCGCGCGGGCTGATGCCGAACCCGAAGAGCGGCACCGTGACGCAGGACGTGGCGAAGGCAGTCAAGGAAGTGAAGGCCGGCAAGATCGAATTCCGCGTTGACAAGGCCGGGATCGTCCACGCATCTGTCGGGAAAGCGAGCTTTGAGCCGGGACAGTTGGCCGACAATATCCACGCGTTCCTGAACACGGTTGTCCGACTGAAGCCCCCGACTGCAAAGGGGACGTATATTAAGAGTATCAGCCTCTCCAGCACCATGGGTCCTGGAGTAAGCATTGACCGCAACCAGATTGTGGGCCATTAAGAGTTTACGCACTCTTCAACATTCATGGATCTGGGTCTTTTGCCCGGCAGGGTGGATCGAGGCATATCCTGCTGACCGGGGCTTCTCTCAAGGCCCGCATAACGCCTACAGCCCTGTAGGGGAGGAGTAATGAAACGCTCGGAAAAAGAACAGATCGTCGCTGATGTCGCCGAGGTTGTCCGGCGCGCGCGAGGGATGTTCTTCACCGATTTCAGCGGCCTGACGGTGGAACAGGCGACGGAATTACGTCGCGAGTTCCGGAAGTCGGGGATCGAATACCGCGTGGTGAAGAATACGCTGATTCAGAAAGCCCTCGAGAGCGCCACAGGGTACGACAAGGTGTACGACAAGCTCGTCGGACCGACGGGAGTGGCGTTCGCCTTTGATGATCCGGTCTCTCCCGCACGTATCATCCAGAAGTTTTCGGAGAAGCACAGCAAGCTCTCGCTCAAGGTGTGCGTCCTCGAACGACAGGTGTATGATGGCGGCAAACTCGGCGAACTTGCCAGACTGCCGTCACGGAGGGAGATGATGGGAGCGATCGTGGGAAGTCTGCAGGCACCCATTGCGGGTGTCCCGACGGTCATCAATGCCGTCCTGCGGGACCTCGTCAGCGTCGTCAGTGAAATTGAAAAGAAAAAGGCCGCGTAAGCGGGAACACAGTTTTGTTCTATTAAAGGAGAAGAGATCCCATGTCAGCAGTAGCGGAAATTGTCGAAAAAATCGAGAAACTGACCCTGCTCGAAGCGGTCGAACTGAAGAAGGCTCTTGAGGAGAAATTCGGAGTCACGGCAGCGGCCCCCATGATGATGGCGGGTCCGATGCCCGCAGCCGGCGCTGCAGCTCCGGCAGCCGAAGAGAAAACTGAGTTTACGGTGGTTCTCAAGGCGGCCGGTGCGCAGAAGATCAATGTCATCAAGGTTGTGCGCGCGGCGACGGGTCTTGGTCTGAAGGAAGCGAAGGATCTTGTTGACGGTGCACCGAAACCGATCAAGGAAGGCATCCCGAAAGACGATGCCGAGAAGCTGAAGAAGGAACTCGAAGAAGCGGGCGCGTCCGTAGAGATGAAGTGATCCGTCGAGGCCGGCGCCGCGTCTGCGGCGCCGACGCTCCGGACGAGTCCGTGGTCTTCGAAGTCGTGCAAAAGGCATGCGAGCAGGCCGATGAGCGTCGGCTTGCCGTTTGCTTTTTTGGCACCGGAGGGAAAGGAGAGGTGGTTGGTGAGGGCACCGGCTGCTGAATCATGGTGTCGTGTCCCATCCACCTTGCCCCGTCCCAGATAGCAGCTCCACCGTGCGTTCGGGATTCCGCCGATCCGGCACCGGCGGGTTTCCGAGTGATCTCAATCAACTGTAAGGAGTGGTGCTCTTGAAGAATCAATCCAACAAGCGAACCTCGTTTGGCCGAATCCCCGAACTGATCGAGGCCCCTGACCTGTTGAATATCCAGCTCGAGTCGTGGGAGGGCTTTTTGCAGTCGGATGTCCCGCCCGCCCGGCGGAAGAACAAAGGTCTGCAGGCGGTTTTCAAGATGAATTTCCCCGTCACCGATGCACGGGAGAACTTCCTCCTGGAGTTCGTGGAGTACTACGTCGAGAAACCCAAGTACAGCGTTGCGGAGTGTGAGGAGAGGGGACTGACGTACGCCGTCCCGATCAAGGCGAAACTCCGCCTGTCACAGAAAGCGGAAGACGGGAAGTCGTACGTCAATACGATCGAGCAGGATGTCTACCTCGGCAACCTCCCGACGATGACCCACCGGGGAACCTATATCATCAACGGTGCTGAGCGGGTTGTCGTCAGCCAGCTCCACCGCTCGCCCGGCGTCTTCTTCAGCGAGTCCATCCATCCGAATGGAACACCGATCTATTCAGCCCGCATCATTCCGTTCCGCGGGTCGTGGGTTGAATTCTCGACCGACATCAACAATGTGATGTACGTGTACATCGACCGGAAGAAGAAATTCCCGGTCACGACGCTGCTCCGCGCGCTGGGGTATTCCTCCGACGACGAAATTCTCCAGCTGTTCAATCTCGTCGAAGAAATTGATGTGTCCAAGGTCGACCTGAAAGAGTACGAGGGGAGGATCATCTGCAGCGACGTGGTGGATCGGAAGACGGGAGAGATTTTCATCAACAAGGACGCGGTCCTCAGCGAGGAGCACATCAAGAGGATCAAGAAGTACACCATCAAGAAAATTCGCCTGCTCGTCCAGCAGGGAAGCGAAGAGTCGGTCATTGCCAAGACCATTTCCAAGGATGCCGTGCGTTCCGAGGAAGACGCGCTCACTGCAATCTACAAGCAGCTGCGATCCGGTGAAGCTCCGGATCTCGAAACGGCAAAGACCCTCATCGACCGTTTGTTCTTCAACGAAAAACGGTACGATCTCGGCGATGTCGGCCGCTATCGCATGAACAGCAAGCTCGGTCTCGATATTCCGGTGACCACGACGACGCTGACGAAGTCGGATATCGTTGCGATCATCAATTACCTTATGGACCTCCAGCAGAAGAAACGGGCGGTGGACGACATCGATCACCTGGGGAACCGTCGTGTGCGGACCGTGGGTGAGCAGATCGCGCAGCAGTTCAACATCGGCCTTGCCCGCATGGCGCGCACGATCCGTGAGCGGATGAACATCCGCGACAACGAGAACCTGACGCCGCAGGACATGGTGAACGCCCGCACGATTACGAGCGTGATCAATGCGTTTTTTGGAACGAACCCCCTGTCGCAGTTTATGGATCAGACCAACCCGTTGGCCGAGCTGACGAACAAGCGGCGCATGTCGGCGCTCGGGCCGGGCGGTTTGACGCGGGAGCGGGCCGGGTTCGAGGTGCGCGACGTGCACTATACGCATTACGGCCGCCTTTGCCCGATTGAGACGCCGGAAGGGCCGAATATCGGTCTGATCTCATCCCTGTGCATCCATGCGCGCGTCAACGAATTCGGGTTCATCGAGACACCGTACCGGAAGGTGAAAAACGGTCGTGTGCTGGACGACATCGAGTTCTTGACCGCCGAGCAGGAAGATGTCCACACCATCGCTCAGGCGAATGCACCTCTGGAGGCCCGCGGCACATTCCAGAGCGACCGCGTCAAGGCGCGGTTCCAGGGCGATTTCCCGGTCGTCCGGCCGGAGGAAGTCCAGTATATGGACGTCGCGCCGGACCAGATCGTCAGCGCGGCGGCGGGGCTGATACCGTTCCTGGAGCATGACGACGCGAACCGCGCCCTCATGGGCTCGAACATGCAACGTCAGTCGGTGCCGCTCCTGCGGCCCGAAGCACCGCTTGTGGGGACGGGCCTCGAAGAGAAAATTGCGCGCGACGCGCGCGCGCTCATCGTCGCCGAGCGCAACGGGACGGTAGAGTATGTGGACGCGCAGAAAATAGTCGTCAGCTACGACATCGACGAGGCAAGCACCGAAGCGCTCGTCTCGTTCGAAGACAAGCGACGCGTTGAGTACCGGCTGACCAAGTTTTTCCGGACGAATCAGGATACGTGCATCAACCAGCGTGCGATCGTCAAGCCGGGGGACCGGATCCGCAAGGGTGACGTGCTGGCGGATGGCGCTGCAACCGAGAATGGCGAGCTCGCGCTCGGCCGTAATATCCTCGTCGCGTTCATGCCATGGCATGGATACAACTTCGAAGATGCGATCATCGTGAGCGAACGCATGGTGTCGCAGGACGTCTTCACCTCGCTTCATATCGAGGAATTCGAATTGCAGGTGCGCGATACGAAACGCGGCGAAGAGGAACTCACGCGCGAAATCCCCAACGTCAGCGAAGAAGCCACGCGCGACCTCGACGAGAACGGCATCGTACGCATCGGCGCCGAAGTGGTGGAAGGCGATATCCTGATCGGGAAGATCACGCCGAAGGGCGAGTCCGATCCGACGCCTGAGGAGAAACTCCTGAAAGCAATCTTCGGCGAGAAAGCAGGCGACGTCAAAGATGCGTCGCTCAAAGCCCCGCCCGGCATGAAGGGCGTGGTGATCACCACCAAACTCTTCAGTCGAAAGAAGAAAGATGCGGAGTCCAAAAAAGAGGACAAGCGCCGCAGCGATGCGCTCGACCGCCAGCGGAGGAAGATTCTGACGGAGCTGCGGGAGCGCCTCGGGAAGAAACTCGGGATGATCCTCGACGGCGAAAAGTCTCTCGGCGTGCGTGACAGCGACGGGAACATTGTGTTCCGGAGCGGCACGCAGTTCAAGCCGGAAACACTCGCGTCATGCGAGGTCCTCGAGAGCCTCGACCCCAGCGGCGAGTGGGTGGACGACAAGCGGAAGAATTCCCTCATTGCGAGGATCTATGCGGCATACGCCGACAAGGTCACCGGCGTCGAAGAGGAATTCCGGCATGAGAAGAACAAGATCCAGCTTGGTGACGAGCTCCCGCCCGGCGTTGTCCAGCTGGCGAAGGTCTATGTGTCGAAGAAACGCAAGCTCTCCGTCGGTGACAAGATGGCGGGCCGCCACGGAAACAAAGGCGTGGTGTCGAGGGTCGTCCCCGCGGCCGACATGCCGTTCCTGCCGGACGGGACACCGGTGGATATCGTGCTCAACCCCCTCGGCGTTCCGTCGCGAATGAACCTGGGTCAGCTCTACGAAACCGCTCTCGGCTGGGCTGCCGGCGCGCTCGGCGTGAAATTTGCCTCGCCGATCTTCGATGGCGCGACCTGGGAAGAGGTCCAGGCGGAGTTGCACAAAGCAGGGCTGAACCAGAATTCCCGGAGCGTGCTGTACGACGGGCGCACAGGGGAACGGTTCGACCAGGAAGTCACCGTCGGCGTCATCTACATGATGAAGCTCTCGCATCTTGTGGACGACAAGATTCACGCACGGTCCATCGGGCCGTATTCTCTGATCACCCAGCAACCGCTCGGCGGGAAGGCACAATTCGGGGGCCAGCGCTTCGGCGAGATGGAGGTGTGGGCGCTGGAAGGCTATGGCGCCGCCCATGTGCTGCAGGAGATCCTCACGGTCAAGAGCGACGACGTCACCGGCCGTGCAAAGGTCTATGAGGCAATCGTCAAAGGCGAGAACCTGCCCGAATCCAACGTGCCCGAATCATTCAATGTGTTGATCAGGGAACTTATGGGCCTCGGCCTCGACGTGAAGCTGGAATAATTGACGTTTCTCCGGTGCCGCCAGGGTGGCGCGCCGGTCTGACGTTCACAGGTTTGGAGGATTACCATGCCATCGTTCCATCACGAGAGAGATACCAAGAAGAGCTTCACGAAGATTTCGATCAGCCTCGCTTCCTCCGACATGATTCTCCAGCGCTCCCACGGGGAAGTGACGAAGCCGGAAACCATCAACTATCGGTCGTTCCGGCCGGAGAAGGACGGGCTGTTCTGCGAGAAAATCTTCGGCCCGGTGCGCGACTGGGAATGCCACTGCGGCAAGTACAAACGAATCCGCTACCGGGGCATCGTCTGCGACCGGTGCGGCGTGGAAGTAACCCAGAAGAGCGTCCGCCGCGAGCGTATGGGACACATCGCCCTCGCAGTGCCCGTCGTGCACATCTGGTACTTCCGCTCCCTGCCGTCCAAAATCGGCTATGTCCTCGGGATGACCACCAAGGACCTCGAGAAGGTCATTTACTACGAATCGTATGTGGTGGTGAACGCCGGTGCCACGGGGCTGCAAAAGAAGGATCTCATTTCCGAAGAGCAGTACTATGAGATCCTCTCGTCATTGCCGGATAACAACGACCAGCTTGAGCCGACCGACAAACGCCGGTTCGTTGCGCAAATCGGCGGCGAGGCGATCAAGAGCCTCCTGAAACAGGTCGACATCGGGACACTGGCCGCAGAGCTTCGCGCGCAGATCATGGAGGAAACCTCCGTTCAGAAAAAGCAGGAGGCCCTCAAGCGGCTCCGCGTGGTCGAAGCCTTCCGCGAACGTGAGGATGGAAGGCTGAACAAGCCCGACTGGATGGTGCTCGGCATCATCCCGGTCATTCCCCCGGAACTCCGCCCGCTCGTCCCGCTCGAGGGCGGCCGGTTCGCGACATCGGACCTCAACGACCTGTACCGCAGGGTCATCATCCGGAACAACCGCCTCAAACGGCTCATCGACATCAAGGCGCCCGACGTCATTCTCCGGAACGAGAAGCGGATGCTGCAGGAGGCGGTGGATTCCCTGTTCGACAATTCTCGGCGCGTGAATGCCGTCCGGAGCGACAACAACCGTGCGCTGAAGTCGCTGTCCGACATGCTGAAGGGGAAACAGGGCCGCTTCCGGCAGAATCTCCTCGGCAAGCGCGTGGATTATTCCGGCAGGTCGGTCATCGTCGTCGGCCCGGAGCTGCAGCTCCACCAGTGCGGTCTCCCCAAAGATATGGCCGTCGAGCTCTTCAAGCCATTCATCATCCGGAAACTGATCGAGCGCGGTATCGTCAAGACCGTCAAGAGCGCCAAGAAGGTGGTGGACAAGAAGGGACCCGAGGTCTGGGAGATCCTCGAGAACATCATCGACGGACATCCGGTGCTGTTAAACCGCGCTCCGACGCTGCACCGTCTCGGCATCCAGGCGTTCCAGCCGGTGCTGGTCGAAGGGAAAGCGATCCGCATTCACCCCATGGTGTGTACGGCGTTCAACGCCGACTTCGACGGTGACCAGATGGCAGTGCACGTGCCACTGTCGTTTGACGCCCAGATGGAAGCGCGCATCCTGATGCTCTCCAGCCACAACATCCTGTCTCCGGCAAACGGCGCGCCGATCGTGACGCCGACGCAGGATCAGGTCCTCGGCTGCTACTACCTGACGAAGTCCAAGACCGGCGATCTCGGCGAAGGGTTGTCCTTCTCCTCTCCTGACGAAGTCATCATCGCGCACAGCTACGGCAAGGTCGGTCTCCATGCGCGGATCAAGGTTCGCATCGACGGCAAAATGACCGAGACGACCACCGGCCGGGTCATCTTCAACAGGATCGTGCCGGAGGAAATCAGGTTCGTCAACGAGCTGCTGAGCAAGAAACGCCTCGTCCAGATTATCGGGAACGCGTTCCGCAGGGTCGGCAACCTCCGGACAGCGGAGTTTCTCGACCAGTTGAAGGAGATCGGCTTCCGCTATGCGACATCGGGTGGTCTGTCGGTGTCGATCGACGACGTGGTGATCCCGCCCGAGAAGGACGAAATCATCGTGCGGGCGCAAAAGAACGTCAATGAAGTGGAAAGCCAGTATGAACGCGGGTTCATCACACGGGGCGAGCGGTACAACAAGGTCATCGACATCTGGACACGCGCCACAACACGGGTGGCGGAAAAACTCTTCGACTCACTCGCGCATTCGCGTGAAGGGTTCAATTCGCTGTACATGATGGTGGATTCCGGCGCGCGCGGCTCGAAAGAACAGGTACGCCAGCTTGCAGGCATGCGCGGCCTGATGGCCAAGCCCCAAAAGAGCATGTCCGGCGCAACCGGCGAGTTGATCGAAAACCCGATCATTGCCAACTTCCGTGAAGGGCTTTCCATCCTGGAGTACTTCATTTCGACGCACGGCGCGCGCAAGGGTCTTGCGGACACAGCGTTGAAAACCGCGGATGCGGGGTACCTCACACGCCGGCTGGTGGACGTCTCCCAGGACTGCATCATCGCAGGTCGCGACTGCGGGACGATCCGGGGTGTGGTGACCGGGGCCCTGAAGGAAGGCGAAGATATCAAGGAGCCACTCTCCGAGCGCATTCTCGGGCGCGTGGCCGTTCACGACGTAAGCGACCCGATTTCGGGGAAAGTGATTGTCAAGGCCGGCGAGATCATCGACGAGGAGACCGCCGATCGAATTGCCGAAACCTCCATCGAGACAGTGGAAATCCGCTCCGTGCTCACCTGTGAGGCGAAGCGTGGCGTGTGCGCCCTCTGCTATGGGCGCAACCTGACCACGGGCGGCCTGATCCAGCCGGGTGAGGCGGTCGGCATCATCGGGGCCCAGTCGATCGGTGAGCCGGGAACGCAGCTGACCCTGCGAACGTTCCATACCGGCGGTACTGCCAGCTTGATCGCCTCCCAGTCTCAGGTGCAGTCGAAGTTCGACGGCAAGCTGGCGTATGAAGGCGTCAAGATGATCGAGGTGAAGGACGAGACACAGACGAAGATCGTCGTCTCCGGCCGGAGCGGCGTGGTCAATGTTCTGGACAATGACAACCGCGTCCTGGCGAAGTATGACGTGCCGTACGGCGCCACGATGCTCGTGCGTGACGGCGCGATGCTGGCGCGCGGAGAAATCATCTATGAGTGGGATCCGTACAACGCGGTCATTATCTCCGACCACAAGGGGAGTGTGAAGTATCAGGACCTGAAGGAGAACGTGACCTATCGGGAAATCGACGACGAGCAGACCGGACACATTCAGAAGGTCGTCATCGATTCCCGGGATCGCTCCCTCGCCCCCTCGCTCGTCATCTACGACAAGAAGGGTCAGAAACTCGGCTCGTACATTGTCCCGACCCGGGCGCATCTTGCGGTGAACGATGGCCAGGACATCGCTGCGGGGACGGTTCTTGTGCGTATCCCGAGGGCTATCGGCAAGACGCGTGACATCACGGGAGGTCTGCCGCGTGTGACGGAGCTGTTCGAGGCGCGGAGTCCCGCCGACCCGGCGATCGTGTCGGAAATCGACGGCTCGGTAACCTTCGGGCAGCAGAAGCGCGGCGCACGTGAAGTGATCGTGACAAGCCATGACGGCAAAGACGTGCGCAAATACCCCATTTCCCTCGGCAAGCATGTCCTCGTGCAGGCCAACGATGTTGTCCGGGCAGGCGAGCGTCTCTCCGATGGCGCCATTGATCCGCACGATGTCCTCCGCATCAAAGGTGTAGGTGCGGTGCAGGAATACCTGGTGAACGAGATCCAGGAGGTGTACCGGATCCAGGGCGTGAAGATCAATGACAAGCACATTGAAATCATCGTGCGTCAGATGATGCAGAAGCTGCGCGTGGTGGATTCCAGTGACACAAAGTTCCTCGAAGGGGACTATGTGGACAAACTGCGGTTCGAGGAAGAGAACGAGGGCCTGCGCGACAAGGTCGTGGTCATCAACAAAGGCGATTCGAAGTTCAAGGTCGGGCAGATCCTGTCGAAGAAAAAGGTCCGTGAAAGCAACGGGGAGTTGAGGAAGAAGTCGAAGAAGGTGTGCGAATATCGCGATGCCGAGCCGGCGACGTCCGAGCCGATCCTGCTCGGGATCACGTCGGCTGCGCTGTCCACCGACAGCTTCATTTCGGCAGCATCATTCCAGGAGACCACCAAGGTGCTGACGGATGCAGCGATCGAGGGGAAGCTGGACAACCTGCTGGGACTGAAAGAAAACGTCATTATGGGGCATTTGATCCCCGCCGGGACAGGTCTGAAGCACTTCCGGGATATCGTGGTTGAGGTTCCCGGACGACCTCTTCCGGAGACCGTGGCGGCTGAGGAAGAAGAGGGTGAAGAAGCCCCCAAGGCAAAGGAAAAAGTGGTTAGTTCTTGACAAAAAAGTCCTTTTTTTGTACCTTGAAAAGCTGTCTTTAGATTAAGGAACCGTGTAGAATCCGGAGCAAACGTGCCCACAATAAATCAACTGGTTCGTAAGAGCAGGCGAAAAATCACCTGGAAGAGCAAGGCCCCCGCGATGGATGGCAATCCTCAGAAGCGGGGTGTGTGCACTCGCGTGTACACCACGACGCCCAAGAAGCCAAATTCCGCGCTTCGGAAAGTGGCCCGCGTCAGGCTGACCCATGGTGTCGAGGTCACGGCGTATATCCCCGGTGAGGGCCATAACCTCCAGGAGCACTCCATCGTGATGATTCGCGGAGGAAGGGTCAAGGACCTTCCCGGAGTCCGGTACCACATTATTCGCGGCACCCTTGACACCGCAGGAGTCGCTGATCGGAAGCAGGGTCGTTCAAAATATGGTGCGAAAAAGCCGAAGTAACCTATGAGGAAGAAACGATCGTCATCGAGGCTCCGAACCCCGGACCCGAAATACACCGATGTGCTGGTCTCCCGGTTCATCAACAATATCATGAAGGGCGGCAAGAAGAATCTTGCACGCCGTATCCTGTACGATTCGTTCGGCCTGATCGAAGAGCGGACCAAACTGAATCCGCTTGACGTCTTCAAAAAGGCCGTCAGCAACACCCGCCCGGTCCTGGAGGTCAAGGCCCGGAGGGTCGGCGGCGCCACCTATCAGGTGCCGACCGAAGTGCGCAGCGAACGGAGCATCGCACTCGCTATCCGGTGGTTGATCGGGTACGCGAGCGACCGGAAAGACCGGTCCCTCTCCGAAAAGCTCGCAGCGGAATTCATCGCGGCCTCGAACGGCGAAGGCAACGCGATCAAGAAAAAAGAAGACACACACAAAATGGCCGAAGCCAACAAGGCCTTCGCCCATTTCCGGTGGTGAGAGAGCTTCACGAAGAGACGATATGCCACGACAGTATCCACTCGAACGAACCCGCAATATCGGCATCAGCGCTCATATCGATGCCGGCAAGACGACCACGACGGAGCGCATCCTGTTCTATACAGGCGTGCTCCATCGTATGGGCGAAGTCCACGATGGTGCGGCGACCATGGACTGGATGGATCAGGAGCGGGAGCGCGGGATCACGATCACGTCGGCGGCGACCACCTGTTTCTGGGACAATCACCGCATCAATATCATTGACACGCCGGGACATGTGGACTTCACCGCCGAGGTGGAGCGCTCCTTGCGCGTGCTGGACGGAGCCGTCGCGCTCTTCTGTGCCGTCGGTGGCGTCGAGCCACAGTCAGAAACCGTCTGGCGACAGATGGACAAGTACGGCGTCCCCCGCCTCGCTTTCGTGAACAAGATGGACCGCGTGGGCGCGGACTTCCTCCAGGTCGTGGCGATGATCAAAGAGCGACTCGGTGCGAACGCTGTGCCGATCCAGCTGCCGGTCGGCGAGGGCGACCTCTTTTCGGGCATTATCGATCTCGTGACCATGAAGGCCCGGATGTATAAAGCGTCAACCCTCGGCGCGGAGTGGGAAGACATCGAGATCCCACACGACATGCAGGCCAGGGCCCGGGAATACCGGACCAAGATGCTGGAGGCGGTCGCGGATGAGGATGATTCACTCCTCGAGAAGTATCTCGAAGGAAAGGAAATCACGCCGACGGAAATCAAGACGGTGCTCCGCCGGGCGAGCTTGAAGGTCAGCATCATCCCCGTGCTGTGCGGCTCCTCGTTCAAGAACAAGGGCGTCCAGATGCTTATGGACGGCGTCGTGGATTATCTTCCGTCGCCGCTTGACCTGAACGAAGGGAAGGTGGAAGGACACCACGCCAACCTGACGGATCATGTGTCCCGCACCGTGAGCGACAAGGAACGGTTTGCGGCGCTCGCGTTCAAGATCATGTCGGACCCGTTCGTCGGCAAGCTCACCTATTTTCGCGTCTACTCCGGCACGCTGGAATCCGGGTCATACGTGTATAATCCCGTTTCGGACAAGAAGGAACGCATCAGCCGGATCCTTCGGATGCACGCCAATACGCGGGAAGATGTTAAGGAAGCCTACGCCGGCGATATTGTGGCCGCCGTCGGTCTGAAGCACACGCGCACGGGCGACACGCTGTGCGACGAGGATGACCCGATCATCCTGGAAAAGATGACCTTCCCGGATCCTGTGATCCATGTCGCGATCGAGCCCAAAGCGAAAGCGGATTCCGACAAGCTTACCGAGGCGCTCGCGAAGCTGTCGGAAGAAGACCCGACGCTGCGCGTGGCAACGAACGAGGAGACGGGGCAGAACATCATCAGCGGAATGGGAGAACTGCACCTTGAGATTGTGATCGAACGGATCCGCCGTGAGTACAAAGTGGAAGCCAACATCGGCAAGCCGCAGGTGGCATACAAGGAAACGATCCGGAAGAAGGTGACAGCCGAAGGGAAGTTCGTCCGCCAGTCCGGCGGCCGCGGGCAGTACGGCCACGTTGTGATCGAGCTGGAGCCCAACGAGAAGGGCAAAGGGTTTGAGTTTGAGAACGGGATCGTCGGCGGCGTGATCCCCCGGGAGTACATCCGCCCCGTGGAACAGGGAATCGCCGAGGCAATGCGCAACGGTGTGCTCGCCGGATATCCGGTGGAGGATGTCAAAGTGCGGCTGTTCGACGGTTCGTTCCATGCGGTGGACTCCTCGGAAATGGCGTTCAAGGTAGCCGGGTCTATGGCGTTCAAGAATGCCGCCCGCAAAGCCGATCCGGCTATTCTCGAACCAGTCATGGCGGTGGAGGTGGTGACGCCCGAAGAATACATGGGCGACGTCATGGGCGATCTCAACTCCCGCCGGGGAAAGATTGTCGGCATGAGCCCCCGCAAGGATGCCCAGGTGATCAAGTCGCTCGTGCCGCTCGCAGAGATGTTCGGGTATTCCACGATCCTGCGCTCGATGACACAGGGCCGGGCAATCTATTCCATGGAGCTTTCGCATTACGACGAGGCACCGAAAAGCATTTCAGATCAGATCATCGAGAAGGTCAAGGGTAGAGAAGCGGTTAACGCATAACACCCTGTCGATTGTTTACACCACATCCTGTTTATCCAGAGGAGAAATAGCCAATGGCAAAAGAGAAGTTCCTGCGCGATAAGCCGCACATCAACATCGGAACCATCGGTCACGTTGACCACGGCAAGACGACTCTTACGGCTGCCATTACGATGGTGCTCGCCAAGAAGGGTCTGGCTTCCATCCGTACCTTCGACAGCATCGACAATGCCCCGGAAGAGCGCGAGCGCGGTATCACCATCGCGACCGCACACGTGGAATATGCGACGGACAAGAGGCATTATGCCCACGTCGACTGCCCCGGTCACGCGGACTATATCAAGAACATGATCACCGGGGCCGCCCAGATGGACGGCGCGATCCTTGTCGTCGCTGCGACCGACGGGCCGATGCCTCAGACCCGTGAACACATTCTCCTCGCTCGCCAGGTGGGCGTGCCCAAGATTGTGGTGTTCATGAACAAGGTGGATGCGGTGGACGATCCGGAGCTCCTCGACCTCGTGGAACTCGAGCTGCGTGACCTGTTGAAGAAATACGAATTCCCCGGCGATGAGATACCGATCATCCGGGGCAGCGCGCTGAAAGCTATGGAGGCGGCCGTCAAGCCGGACGCCAAGCCGGACGATCCGGCCTTCAAATGCATTTACGAGCTGATGAAAGCCTGCGACGAGTACTTCCCGATTCCGCAGCGGGACGTGGAAAAACCCTTCCTGATGCCGGTGGAAGATGTGTTCTCCATTACCGGACGTGGAACGGTCGGCACGGGTCGTGTCGAGCGCGGGAAAGCCAAAGTCGGCGACGAAGTCGAGGTCATCGGCCTCGGCGCACACATCAAAACTGTCATCACCGGTGCCGAAATGTTCCGGAAGGAACTGGATGAGGTGCAGGCGGGCGACAACGCGGGTCTGCTCCTCCGTGGTGTGGACAAGAACCAGCTGGAGCGCGGGATGGTGGTTGCGAAACCCGGCTCTATCACGCCGCACCAGAAATTTACCGCCCAGGTCTATGTTCTGAAAAAGGAAGAAGGTGGACGCCACACGCCGTTCTTTAACGGCTACCGCCCCCAGTTCTACTTCCGGACAACAGACGTGACGGGCGTTGCGACATTGCCGTCCGGTACGGAGATGGTGATGCCGGGCGACAACGTGGACGGCCTGAACATCGAACTGATTACCACGATCGCCATGGAAGAGGGACTGCGGTTCGCTATCCGCGAGGGCGGCCATACCGTCGGCGCCGGCGTCGTGACAAAGATTGTCGAATAATGCTCTACCCGGGGGCGTGGCATTCCGTGCCCCCGGTCTGTATGTTCTCTGTACATAACGGGAGTCAAAACGCACCGTGGCCGGACAAAAAATACGAATCAAACTGAAATCGTACGATCACAACCTGATCGACAAGTCTGCGGAAAAGATCATCAAGACTGTAAAGTCTACAGGCGCTGTGGTCTCTGGCCCGATACCGTTACCCACGAAGCGTACGGTGTACACTGTGCTTCGTTCGCCTCATGTTGACAAGAAGTCGAGGGAACAATTCGAGACGCGCGCCCACAAGCGGCTGATCGATATCCTCAACTCGACGAACAAGACGGTCGACTCTTTGATGAAGCTCGATTTGCCCGCGGGAGTCGACGTCGAGATCAAAGTGTAACCCGCGATCTGACAACGAGGGTGGTGGTATCTCTCGTCGGGGCGGTCGCAGGACCGGCCCGGGGAGAAGAACGGCATTCGGAACGTGCCGGCGGGGGATGTACCGCCGGAAGTTGAATTATTGATCCATGGATGGTGGTATGAGAGGAATACTCGGACGAAAACTCGGCATGACCAGTATCTTCGATGAGACTGGTCAGGTGATACCATGCACCGTCATCGAAGCCGGACCGTGCTACGTCACGCATGTGAAGACGAAGGATCGGGATGGATACGACGCGGTGCAGCTCGGTTTCGAAGAAAAGCACGAGCGCCTTGTCAGCAAGCCGCTCCGCGGCCACTTCGCGAAAGCGAAGACGAAGGCTCTGCGCATCCTCCGTGAATTCCGCGGGGATGGTGCCGTGGAGCTGCAACCGGGTCAGGAGATCAAGGTCGACGCCGTCTTTACCAAAGGCGACGTCGTCTCGGTGATCGGGACATCGAAGGGGCGGGGTTTCCAGGGTGTCGTGAAACGGCACCACTTCGGCGGCGGCTCGCGCACCCATGGCCAAAGCGATCGCGAGCGTGCACCGGGATCCATCGGGTCCTCATCGTATCCCTCGAGGGTCTTGAAGGGAATGCGCATGGCGGGAAGAATGGGAGGCGAGCAGGTGACGGTACACAATCTCAAGGTGGTGGGTGTGATTGCCGACTCCAATCTTCTGCTGATCAAGGGTTCGGTTCCGGGCGCCATCGACGGCTACCTGGAGATCCACAAACGCAAAGCACACTAAGCGATGAGTTTGCTGATGGAACTGGAAATATATAAAAAGGACGGCACCAAGAGCGGCGAGAAGGTGAAGCTCTCGGAAGAAATCTTCGGTATCGAGCCGAACCAGCACGCCATCTATCAGGCGGTGCGTGTGTATCGCAACAACCAGCGGCAGGGGACAGCAAAGGTAAAGACCCGTGCCGAGGTACGCGGCGGCGGGAAGAAGCCCTTCAAGCAGAAGCACACCGGCATGGCCCGGCAGGGAACGTCACGCTCTCCCATTATGGTGGGTGGCGGATCGATCTTCGGCCCTACACCGCGCGACTATTCCTCGAAGCTTCCCGCCGGCGTCAAGAAACTGGCCCGCAAATCGGCGCTGTCCTTCAAGGCGAAGGAAGGACAAATCAAGGTGGTGGAGGATTTCACGTTTGGCGCGCCGAAAACCAGGGACATGGTGGCCGTCCTGAAAGCCCTCGGGCTGGCGGAGACCAAAACCCTCCTGCTGCTTCCGAAAAGCGACGCGAACCTGGTGAAGTCGATTCGCAACATACCGGGGATGCAAGTGCTGGAAGCTGACAAAGCGTCGACCTACGACCTGGTCAACAATCAGGTGCTTCTGATGCAGAAGAGTGCGGTCGAAGTGCTGCAAAACACGTTCAAGAATTGACTGGCGAAAACGAACCATGATCGGGATCCTGATACGCCCTATCGTTACAGAGAAAATGACGACGCTCCAGGATAAGGGGCATTATGCCTTCGAAGTGCAATTGTCGGCGAACAAGATCGATATCGCGAAGGCCGTCGAGAAGAAATTCAACGTCACCGTCGTCGATGTCCGCACTATCCGCTGCAAGGGCAAGACGAAGTCGCAGATGACCCGGCGGGGTCGATTTGCGGGACGGACCCCCGCCTGGAAGAAGGCGATCGTCCGGCTCAAGGAAGGTGAGAAGATTGAATTCTTCCAGAATATCTAAGAGGGAAGAGCTGCAATGGCACTCAGAAAAATGAAACCCGTCACTCCCGGGACACGATGGATGTCCGTCCCGGCTTTTGACGAAATCACCAAGGCGAAGCCGGAGAAATCGCTGATCGAGCCCCTCCGGAAATCGGGGGGCCGCAACAATACCGGCCGCATCACCAGCCGTCATCGCGGGGGCGGACACAAACGTTCTTATCGCATCATTGACTTCAAGCGGGACAAGGTGGGCATGGACGCGACCGTGACCGCAATCGAGTACGACCCCAACCGCTCCTCGCGCATTGCGTTGCTCCAGTACGCGGACGGCGAACGGCGGTATATCATTGCGCCCGACGGGATCAAGGTGGGAGAGGTCCTCCGCTCGGGAGCCGATGCAGAGATCAAGGCAGGCAATACGATGCCACTGGCCAACATCCCCGCGGGTACGTTCGTCCACAACATCGAGCTTCGGCCCGGCAAAGGCGGGCAGCTTGCACGGAGCGCGGGCATGGCAGTCCAGCTGATGGCCAAAGAAGGCAAGTTCGCGCAGCTGAAACTTCCTTCCGGGGAAGTCCGCAACGTGCCGGCCGAGTGCCGGGCGACGATTGGGTCGGTCGGGAATGCCGACCATGAGAATATGAGCGTCGGGAAGGCGGGACGCAGCCGGTGGCTCGGCATCCGTCCCCAGTCACGCGGCGTCGTGATGAATCCTGTCGACCATCCGCATGGCGGCGGCGAAGGGAAATCGCCGCAGGGGAACCCGCACCCGGTATCCCCGTGGGGCTGGCATACCAAGGGCAAGAAGACCCGGTCACGGAAGAAGCCCTCGAGCAAGTATATCGTCAAACGGAGAAAGTAGTCCTATGGCCCGTTCGCTGAAAAAAGGCCCCTTCGTGAGCCTGAAGCTCGCAGAGAAGGTACAGGTCCTGAACAAGTCGAACCAGAAGAAAGTGATCAAGACCTGGGCGCGTGCATCGACCATCACGCCCGATTTTGTCGGCCACACGTTCGCCGTGCATAATGGAAACAAGTTCATTCCAGTGTACGTGCACGAAGGAATGGTGGGGCATAAACTGGGTGAGTTCGCGCCGACCCGACTGTTCCGTGGCCATCCGGGGTTGAAAAAAGAGGAAACAACGTCGGCAAGCAAGGGCTGATCGGTAACGCGAAGGACAATGAACATCATGGAATCTCGAGCAATCAATCGGTATATCGGAACCTCACCGCGCAAGATGCGTCTGGTGATCGACCTCATCCGCGGGAAGTCTGTTGACGAAGCGCTCCATATCCTCCACTTCTCGCCAAAGCATGCATCGAAAGTGGCCGAGAAAGTTCTCCGGTCGGCAGTCTCAAACCTGCAGAACAAGGATGAGGGCAGCCGGCTGGAAACCTCCGAAATGTTTGTGAAGACGGCCTGTGTCGACCAGAGTGTGACCATGAAACGCATCAGCCCCGCGCCGATGGGCCGGGCATTCCGGATTCGCAAACGCTCCAACCACGTAACGATCACGGTTGCTACGAGGGAGCCCGTCGTTCCGCCGACGAAGAAAGGAAAGCCCGCCGCGGCGTCCACGCCGAAGGCGGCCAAGAAGAAACAGGAAGCTGTCGAAACCAAATAAGGAGTCACTGTGGGACAGAAAGTCAATCCGATCGGACTGCGCCTCGGGATCATCCGTTCCTGGGATTCAAACTGGTACGACGAGAAGTCGTTCGCGGGCAAGTTGACGGAAGACCTGACCATCCGGAACTATGTGCGGAACCGTTTGAAGAAGGCGGGCATTTCGAGGATATTGATTGACCGGACCCCCAAGCGCGCTGTCATCACGATCAATACCTCGCGCCCGGGCATCGTGATCGGACGCAGCGGCAAAGAAATCTCCCAGCTTGAGGAAGAGCTCAAGAAGATTACCAACAAGGAAGTCAAGATCCTGATCAATGAGATCAAGAGGCCGGAGCTCGATGCCTACCTCGTCGCCGAGAACATCGCCCAGCAGCTGGAGGGTCGCATCGCCTTTCGCCGTGCGATGAAGAACGGTATCACTGCCGCCATGAGGATGGGAGCCGAGGGGGTGCGTGTCATGACGGCCGGTCGGTTGGGAGGGGCTGAAATGGCACGGACCGAGCAGTACAAGGAAGGCCGCATCCCGCTGCACACGCTGCGCGCTGACATCGATTATGCGACCGCCACTGCGAGGACGGTGTACGGTTCCATCGGCGTGAAGGTGTGGATCTGCAAGGGGGAAGTGCTGGATGCCCAGCAGGGAGTCCAGCCACCGCCCCGGCGTGGGCAGTAATCAACGATTGCAGGAGAGTTCTTCATGTTAATGCCGAAACGAGTCAAGTATCGCAAAGCACAGAGGGGCCGGATGCGCGGGACGGAGAGCCGGGGGGCGACGGTTGCCTTTGGCGACTTCGGGTTGAAGGCGCTGCAGCCGGGCTGGATCACGCAGCGGCAGATCGAGGCAGCCCGCGTCACGCTCACCCGCATGATGAAACGCGAAGGGAAAATCTGGATCAGGATCTTCCCCGACAAGCCGGTCACGAAGAAGCCGGCAGAGACTCGCATGGGAAAAGGAAAGGGTGCGCCGGAGTACTGGGTGGCTGTGGTGAAGCCGGGACGCATCATGTTTGAAGTCGGCGGCACCGCCAAGGCCGTCGCCATGCAAGCCCTGGCGCTCGCATCACACAAGTTGCCGATCAAGACCAAGATCAGCGTCAGACCAGATTACGAGGGTGTATAACCCAGGAGGAACGGAACAGGATATGAAGGCTTCAGAATTACGGAATCTTTCCCTGGAAGAACTGAAAAAACGACTGTCGGACGAGCAGGAGAGCCTCGCGAACCTCCGCTTCCAGCTGGCAACGAGTCAACTGGAAAGCCCCATTAAGGTCCGTACCGTCCGGCGCGACATCGCGAAGATCAAAACAATGATTCGGGAAAAGGAGCAGTCAGCCAAGTCATGAGTCAGCAGGCAGAGACGACGGCGCGGCCGGTCCGCACCACGCGGCGCAAAACCCGCATCGGAAAAGTCGTGAGCAACAAAATGGAAAAGAGCATCCTCGTTGCCATCGAGCGGCGGATGCCCCATCCCATTTACAAGAAATATTTCAAGCGAACCACCTCGTTGATGGCCCACGACGAGAAGCGCGAGGCGCGCGTCGGGGATGTCGTGAAGATCATGGAGACGCGCCCGCTCAGCAAGAGCAAGCGGTGGCGGCTGGTGGAAATTCTCGAAAAGGCAAAGTAATACAACGCAGACGGAGTAGGCGTTATGATACAGGAGGAAACCAATCTCGTGGTCGCGGACAACTCGGGCGCAAAGAAGGTACGCTGCATCCGGGTGCTCGGCGGTTCGGACCGGCGGTATGCGGGTCTGGGCGACGTGGTCGTCGTTGCGGTGAAATCGGCAATTCCCGGTGCGCAGGTGAAGAAGGGCGAAGTGGCGAGGGCGGTCATCGTGCGCACGAAAAAGGAAACGCGCCGCAAAGACGGCTCCTTTATCCGTTTCGATGAGAACGCAGCGGTGCTGATCAACGATCAGGGCGAACCACGGGGAAGCCGCATCTTCGGTCCCGTTGCGCGCGAACTGCGCGAGAAGCAATATATGAAAATCGTCTCGCTGGCTCCCGAGGTGCTCTAACGAAGGACAATGCTATGAAGATCCGCAAGAACGATATGGTGATGGTGATTTCCGGCAATGCGCGGGGAAAGAGCGGGAAAGTGTTGAAGGTGTTCCCGGACCGCGACCGCGTCATCGTCGAAGGCGTGAATATCATCAAGCGACATACGCGTTCCAACCAGAAGAACCCGCAGGGTGGCATCATCCAGCGGGAAGGGACCATCAACGCCTCCAATGTCATGCTGATCGACCCGAAAACCAACAACGTGACGCGCGTCGGCATGAAGGTCGTGAAGGACGAAACGACCGGCAAGAAGCGACGGATGCGTGTTGCGAAGGCGACAGGAGAAATGTTCTGATATGAGCGACGAGAAAGAAAAACAGCCGAAGAAGCAGGCAAAGCCCGCTCAGGAGAAGGGCGGGAAGCCAAAGGGTGCGGCACCGGCCGAGAAGGCCGAAAAAGCCGAAAAGACCAAGACCCCGAAGGAACGCGTTGTGGCGCGCCTCGCGGAACGCTACCGCAGGGATGTGGTCCCGGTCCTCATGAAACGCTTCAACTACGGCAACGTGATGCAGGTCCCCCGCCTGGAAAAGATCGCCATCAATATCGGTGTCGGACAGGCGACCCAGGACCCGAAACTTGTCGAAGTGGCAGCCAAAGACCTCGAGGCCATCGTCGGGCAGAAGGTGGTCATCACACGCGCGAAGAAGTCGATCTCCAATTTCAAGCTGCGCGAAAAGATGCCCATCGGATGCCGCGTGACCCTTCGCCGGACGCATATGTACGAGTTCCTCGATCGGTTTATCAGTATCTCCGTGCCGCGCATCCGCGACTTCCGGGGTTTGTCAGACAAGTCGTTCGACGGACGCGGTAACTACACGATCGGCGTCAAGGAACACACCATCTTCCCGGAAATCGACGTCGACAAGATTACGAAGATCTTCGGGCTGGATATCACGTTCGTGACCACGGCGATGACGGACCAGGAAGCGTACGAGCTGCTGAAGGCGTTTGGCATGCCGTTCGTCAAGCGTCAGGAAGTCCTCGAGACACCACAAGCGTAAGGGAGAAGGAGTTTACGGCACATGGCAAAAACAAGCACGAAAGCCCGGCAGGCGAAGCGCGAACGCATGGTGGCCAAGTACGCTGCCATCCGGAAGGAACTGAAGTCGAAAGGGGATTTCGACGCGCTTCAGAAGCTGCCGCGGAACAGCAGCCCCACACGCCTGCACAGCCGCTGCTCGATGACCGGCAGGCCGCGCGGCTATATGCGGAAATTCGGTCTCTCCCGGATCTCGTTCCGCGAGCTTGCGCTCGAGGGGAAGATCCCGGGTGTGGTGAAGGCCAGCTGGTAACCGCGAACGAAGACTTTGATGTTGAACGAGGGTAGCACCTATGACAATGAATGATCCCATCGCCGATTACCTGACGCGGATGCGTAATGCGCTGAAGGCGAAACACAAACGTGTCGATATTCCGACCTCCGGTTTGAAGCGCGAGCTCACAAAACTGCTGATCGAACAGAAATACATCAGCGGCTACACGGAACTGAAAGACACCCCGCAGGGGACGTTGCGTGTCCAGCTAAAGTACAACGACGCCAAACCGGTGATTGCCGGCATGAAACGCGTCAGTACCCCGGGTCTCCGCGTGTATGTGTCGGCGGAAAAGCTCCCGCGCATACTCGGCGGTCTCGGCATCGCCGTGATATCGACGTCAAAGGGCCTGATGACCGACCGGCAGGCGCGCGAGGCGAGGGTCGGCGGCGAAGTCCTCTGCGAAATCTGGTAACGTAAGGAGGTCGAACGTGTCACGAGTTGGCAAGAAACCCATCCCCATTGTGAGCGGCGTGAAGGTCCAACAATCAGACCGGACCATCACCGTCACAGGGCCGAGAGGGTCGCTGTCCGCAAATGTCCATCCGACGCTCGGCGTGGAGATCAAGGATGATAGTATCCATGTCATTCGCAGCAACGAGGAGAAGAGCCAGCGGTCACTTCACGGTCTGTGGAGGGCGCTTCTCCAGAACATGGTGAAAGGCGTGAGCGAAGGCTACAGCCGGAAGCTCGAGCTGGTCGGCGTCGGGTACCGCGCGGAGCTGAAAGGAAAGAAGCTGCAGCTTCTCCTGGGCTTCTCGCATCCGATCCTCTTCGCCCCCCCGGAAGGGGTGAAGATCGAGACGCCGACACAGACCAATATCACGGTGAGCGGAGTCGACAAGCAGCTCGTCGGTCAGGTTGCCGCGAAAATCCGTTCCTTCCGGCCGCCGGAGCCCTATAAAGGCAAGGGCATCAAGTATGAAGGCGAGTACATCCGCCGCAAGGCCGGCAAAGCCGCTGCCGCAGGAGCAAAAGCCTGAGTGAGGAATGAGCGATGATCACGAAGAACAAAGTTGAGAACCGCAAGCGCCTGAAAACGCACATCCGTATCCGCATCACCGGGACCCCGGAGCGGCCGCGGCTGACCGTGTTCCGGAGCCTCCGTCATGTGTACGCGCAAATTATCGACGACACGAGCGGAAAAACCCTTGTCTCGGTTTCCGATCTATCCAAGGAACACCGGGAAGCGTTCAAGGGGATGAAGCGCCAGATGGAGATCGGTAAACTGGTCGGAAAACTTGCGGCCGAGAAGGCGCTGGAGAAGAAGATTTCCCAGGTGGTCTTCGACCGGAGCGGGTACCTGTACCACGGCGTCGTGAAAGCGGCCGCCGACGGGGCTCGCGAGGGTGGATTGAAATTCTGAGAACGCGCTCCGGTCGGGAGCCCGACCCGGGCAAAAGATGTCGGGTCGTCTAATGGCAGGACAGCGGCCTTTGGAGCCGCGAGTAGAGGTTCGAATCCTCTCCCGACAGCGAGAGCACCGAGCAACACACGAACCGTTGGAACGAACAGAGAGGTACGCGTTGGCACGCATCAAGGCAAGCGAACTGGAACTGAAGGACAAGCTGGTCCACATCAACCGCGTTGCGAAAGTGGTGAAGGGCGGACGCAGGTTCAGCTTCAACGCCATTGTCGTCGTCGGTGACGGGAAAGGTCATGTGGGAGTCGGGCTGGGCAAGGCAAACGAAGTGGCCGATGCCATCTCCAAGGGCGTCGATGACGCAAAGAAGAATGTGGTGTATGTGCCCATCATCCACGGCACGATTCCGCATCCGGTGATCGGCAAATTCGGGGCGGGGAGGGTGTTCCTGAAACCTGCATCGCCCGGCACGGGACTGATCGCCGGCGGAGGTGTCCGCGCCGTCCTCGAATCAGCAGGGATACGGGACGTGCTGACGAAGTCCATCGGTTCGTCAAACCCCCATAATGCGGTGAAGGCGACCATGATGGCTCTCCAGAGTCTGGTGGACCCGAAGGCCGTTGCGTCCCGACGGGGCATGACACTGACGGAACTGTTCGGGCCGAAACCGGTTACCCCATTGCCGGAGAGTATGTCATGACAAAGAAAATCAAAATCACGCAGAAGCAGAGTATCGTCGACCGGATTGAACCTCAGAAGAGGACAATCAAGGCTCTTGGACTCGGCCGCCCGAACTACTGGGTCATCAAGAATGACACCCCGCAGATTCGTGGCATGATCCGGAAGGTCATACATCTCGTGGAAGTGGAGGAAGTCCAATAATGGCAAAGGACATTCTGAGCAACCTCACACCTGCGCCCGGATCGCGGAAGAAAAGGAAGAGAATCGGCCGTGGCCAGGGCTCAGGCCATGGAGGCACGGCAACGCGTGGACATAAGGGAGCACTGTCACGATCCGGCACATCGTACGTGGCGGGATTTGAAGGTGGCCAGATGCCGCTCGTCCGGCGCGTTCCCAAGCGCGGATTCCACAGCCCGTTCAAGGTCGAATACCAGATTGTCAATGTTCAAACGCTCGAAAAGTTGGCCACAGATGGAAAGCTGCAGAGCGGCGTCATCAATCCGGAGCTGCTGCTGAGACTGGGTGTCGTGGCGAAAGCCTCGGTTCCGGTGAAAGTGCTGGGGAATGGCGACCTGAAAGCAAAACTTGACGTCTCGGCGCATGCATTCAGCAAGTCCGCCGTGCAGAAAATCGAAACGGCAGGCGGCAAGATCCAAACGATCAGCTCGGTTCCGAAAGACTAATGGCTAAGCTTACCGAAAGTTTCCGCAACGTTTTCAAGATCAAGGAACTCCGCGACAGGCTCCTGTACACCGCGGCAATCCTGATCGTGGTCCGGATCGGCGCACATGTGACCCTTCCGGGCATCGACGCACACCTCCTTGCACAGGCAGAGGCTGCTCAGGGGTCGAATACCCTCTTCGGGCTCTATGACCTGTTCGTGGGCGGGGCGTTCAAGAATGCCGCAATTTTTGCGCTCGGCATCATGCCCTACATCAGCTCGTCCATCATCCTCCAGCTGCTGGGTGCGGTCGTGCCCTACTTCCAGAAGCTGTCCAAAGAGGGGGAAGAAGGACGGAAGAAGCTGACACAGCTGACCCGCTACGGGACCGTTGTTGTCTCCGCCCTGCAGGGATGGGGCGTCAGCGTGCGCCTGACCAGCATGACGCTCGAGCAAATGCCGATCGTTCCCGCGGAAGTCCAGGGGATCGCCTTCACGCTGAGCACGGTGATGTTCCTGACGGCCGGCACCATGTTCATGATGTGGCTCGGCGAACAAATCACCGAACGTGGAATCGGAAACGGCATTTCGCTCATCATCTTTATCGGTATCATCGCGCGGTTCCCGCACTCGATCCTGGATCAGTTCCGGATCAGCCAGAACCTTATCATCGGCATCCTGATCCTCGCCGTCATGGTCGCCATTGTGGCGGGCGTGGTCCTGGTCACCCAGGGGACCCGCAGGATCCCCGTCCAGTACGCGAAACGCGTCGTTGGCAGGAAGGTGTACGGCGGTGTGACCCAGTACATCCCGCTCCGGGTGAACACGGCGGGCGTCATGCCGATCATTTTCGCACAGTCGATCATGTTCATCCCGAGCACGATCCTGACGTTTTTCCCGGAGAGCGAATTCATGCAATCCATGTCCGCCTACTTCCAGTACACGTCGGCGACGTATGCGGTGATGTATGGATTGTTGATCGTGTTCTTCACGTACTTCTATACGGCGATTGCCTTCAATCCGAAGGACGTGTCGGAGAACATGCAGAAGCAAGGCGGCTTCATTCCCGGCATTCGTCCGGGGAAACACACTGCGGATTTTATTGACAATATTCTTACGCGCATCACGTTGCCGGGGTCGATCTTCCTGGCAATTATCGCGATTCTGCCAACGTTCGTGTCGCGGTTCGGCGTCACGCCGAGCTTTTCACAGTTCTTCGGAGGCACAAGCCTTCTGATCATGGTGGGAGTAGCGCTCGATACGCTCCAGCAGGTGGAGTCGCATCTGCTGATGCGCCACTACGACGGATTCATGAAATCCGGCAAGCTGAAAGGCCGGATGCGGTAAGCCCCGATGGGGAAGATCCCGACAAAAACCGCAGCAGAGATTGCGTTGATGCGGGAGAGCTGCCGGATCGTCGCGGAGGTGCTGGCACTGATCGGGTTCCGTATCGTACCAGGGGTGAGCGCGGGCGAACTGGATGTCATCGCAGAAGAGTACATCCGGTCGCAGGGCGGAACCCCCGCATTCAAGGGATATGGACACGATCCGTCGAACTTGTTTCCGGGCACACTCTGCGTATCGGTGGATGACGAGGTGGTTCACGGTATCCCCGACGGGAGGAAGCTGCAAGAAGGGCAGGTGGTGTCGGTCGACGTCGGCGTGAAGAAGAATGGGTGGTTCGGGGATGGCGCGCGGACGTTCGCGGTAGGGAAGGTGTTGGGCGAGAAGGTGCGGTTGCTGCGTGCGACAGAAGAGGCGCTCGCAAAAGGTATTGAGTGTGCCCGGGCGGGTTGCCGCCTCCACGATATCTCTGCTCGCGTCCAGGAACATGTGGAACGGCAGGGGTTCTCGGTCGTCCGGGATCTGGTGGGACACGGGATCGGGAGGAATCTTCACGAGGAACCATCGATCCCGAATTACGGGACGCCAGGGACGGGGCCTCTCCTGAAAGAAGGAATGGTCCTGGCGATCGAGCCGATGGTGAATGCGGGGAGCTATCACGTGAAGCTGGGGTCGGACGGGTGGACGGTGAGGACGCGGGACGGCAGGCCGTCGGCGCATTTCGAACACACGGTGGTTGTGAGAGAACACGAAGCGGAAATTCTGACTCACCATGGCTAAACAGGGTCCGATCAAAGTGGACGGGGTCATCACCGATACATTGCCGAACGCAATGTTCAAGGTGAGCCTCGACAGCGGCCACGAGATCCTGGCCCACATTTCCGGCAAGATGCGGATGAATTTCATCAAGATTCTTGTGGGTGACAAAGTGACGGTGGAGCTGTCGCCGTATGATCTGACAAAGGGTCGGATCACGTATCGGTACAAATGAGTGTTTGCGGAGAACGATCATGAAAGTACGGTCATCGGTGAAGAAAATGTGCAACAACTGCAAGATCATCCGGCGGAAGGGCCGGGTGCGCGTGATCTGCACCAACCCGAAACACAAACAACGTCAAGGTTAGAACTGAGGAGGAACCCGGGTGGCTCGTATTGCTGGAGTTGATTTACCGAAGAAGAAGCGCGCGGAGATCGGCCTGACCTACATCTACGGGATCGGGCGTACATCGGCGCGCCAGATTCTTTCGAAAGCGGGCGTGAACTACGACAAGAAGATTGGCGATCTGAACGATGATGAGGTCGCAAAGATCCGCGGCATCATCACCACCGACTACAAGGTCGAAGGGTCGCTCCGGAGCGAAGTGCAGATGAACATCAAACGACTGATGGACATCGGCTGCTACCGGGGGATCCGGCATCGCAAGGGACTTCCCGCCAGAGGCCAGCGGACGCGCACCAACGCACGGACGAGGAAGGGACGCCGCAAGACCGTCGCCGGCAAGAAGAAGACGGCGGCGAAGACCTGATGCGCCGTTCCGAATCCAGAGCTTTCCGAATAAAAGGAGATTGCAGTGGGAAAATCTAACACACCATCGACTTCGGACGCGACGCGCCGGAAGAAAAAGATGCAGGTGGACGTCAGCGGGAAGGTCTTTGTGAAGGCGACCTTCAACAACGTCATCGTGACCGTGACGGATGTGTACGGGAACACCATCAGCTGGTCTTCCGCAGGGAAGAATGGTTTCAAGGGCTCCCGCAAGAACACGCCGTTCGCGGCGCAGGTCTCCGCCGAGGCCGCTGCCAAGGCGGCACACGATCTCGGGCTGAGAAAAGTCGAAGTGTTTGTCAAGGGACCTGGCTCCGGCCGTGAGGCCGCGATCCGGGCGTTGCAGACGGCGGGACTCGAGATCAGCAGCATCCGCGACGTCACCCCGATTCCCCATAACGGCTGCCGCCCGCCAAAGCGGCGCAGAGTATAGCACCAGTGTAGTGTAACGAAGGATTGACGAGAAAGAACGTTCATGGCCCGATATACTGACCCCAGTTGCAGATTGTGCCGTCGCGAGCGGCAAAAACTCTTTCTGAAAGGGACGAAGTGCTTCACCGAGAAGTGCCCGGTGGAACGCCGCGGCTACCCGCCCGGCCAGCACGGACAATCCCGCCGGATGAAGGTCTCCGAATACGGGGTCCAGCTTCGGGAAAAACAGAAGGTGCGCAGAACCTACGGTCTCATGGAGACCCAGTTCCGCAACTACTTTGCAAAGGCGCTCAAGCAGTCCGGTCGGACCGGTGAAACCCTCGTGAAGATGCTCGAGAGCCGGCTGGACAACGTCGTGTACCGGCTCGGCTTCGCGCCGTCACGCAAAGCGGCCCGCCAGCTGATCACGCACGGTCACTTTCTGGTCAACACAACACCGGTGGACATTCCGTCCTACCAGCTGAAGGCGGGCGACACCATCCATGTTCGTGAGAAAAGCCGGCAACTCGAAATCCTTCACGCAAGCATGAAGCGGATGAAAGATACCGCGATGCTGCCGTGGCTGACGCTGGACAAGGCCACCATGACGGGATCATTCCTGAACGTGCCGGAGCGGGCGGACATACCGCTGAACGCCGACGAGCAGCTCATTGTCGAATTGTATTCGAAGTAAAGGGCGTGTGACCATGACTACAGCAACCATTCAAATGCCGGAGAAGATTCAGATCGATGAAACTTCACACTCCGCGACGTTCGCCCGGTTCAACGTGCAGCCGCTGGAGCGAGGGTTCGGCGTCACGCTGGGGAATTCGATGCGACGGGTCCTCCTGTCAGCCCTTCCCGGCTATGCCATCACCGCGCTGAAAGTGGACGGGGTACAGCATGAGTTTTCGACCATCCCGGGGGTCGTCGAGGACGTTCCCGATGTCGTTCTGAACCTGAAACAGGTCAGGATGAAACTGGTGAACAAGAAGACCAACAAGGTCACCGTGGCGCTGAAAGGGCCCATGGAGTTTACTGCGTCCGACATTCAGAAGGCCTCGCCGGACATCGAGATCCTCAATCCGTCGCTCCACATCGCCACGCTGAACCCGGAAGCCGCATTTGAGCTGGAGCTCCGCATCGGCCGCGGCATCGGCTATGTGGTGGCCGACGAGAACAAGGCGCCCGACCAGCCCGTGGGTGTCATCCCGATCGACTCGATCTTTACCCCCATCAAAAACGTTCGCTTCTTCGTGGAACCGACCCGTGTCGGCCAGCAAACCGACTATGAGAAACTGTCCCTGGAGGTCGAGACCGACGGGTCCATCTCACCGGAAGACGCGCTTGCGTTTGCGGCGAAGACCCTGAAGGATCATATCCAGCTCTTCATCAACTTCGATGCGGAGCCGGAAGCACAGAACGCGGAGGAATCGGAGCAGGATGCCGAATTCGAGCGGATCCGCAAGGTGCTCCTGACGCCCGTGGACGAGCTTGAGCTCTCCGTGCGGTCGCACAACTGTCTGCGTGCGGCAAACATCAAGACCATCGCCGACCTTGTGCGACGGGAGGAATCGGAGCTGCTGAAGTTCCGCAATTTCGGACGGAAATCACTGGCGGAGTTGTCCGAGATCATCGAGGCGGAAAAGCTCCACTTCGGCATGGAGGTCAGCAAATACCTCAAAGAAGGCGAGTGATTTTCTCACAGGTTTTTCAGGAACTCGATCATGCGACATCGTAAAGCAGGCAGGAAACTCAAACGGACCGCGTCCCACCGCAGGGCCCTTCTCGCCAACCTCTCAGCGTCGTTGCTCAAACACAAGAGGATCATGACGACGGTGGCGAAGGCGAAGGAAACGCGGACGATCGTGGAAAAGCTGATCACCCGCGCCAAGCATGCGCTTGCGCAGAAGGATGCCCCGGCGGTCGGCGTGCACGACCGTCGCGTCGTGGCACGTTTCATCAGGGACCGGGAGGCCCTCACGGAGCTCTTCTCAACCATTGCGGAGAAGGTCGCAGAACGCCCCGGCGGATATACCCGCGTGGTGAAACTCGGCCAACGGCAGGGGGACGGGGCGGAAATGGCCGTCATCGAGCTCGTCGATTTCAATACGGGCCAGGAGAAGGCAGAGAAGAAGGAAACTCCCGCGAAGAAGAAGTCCGCGCGGTCACCCAGAAAGCCGGCAAGCGCGAAGAAGAAGACCGCCGGAAAAGAAAAAGCGGCGGAAGTCTCGGGTCAGAAAGACAAGAGCGCTTCCGCAGATTCGAAGGAATCCCGGAAACCGGGACCATGATCGCGATCGCTGTATGAGGATCACCTCCGCTGAATTTGTGCTGGGTGCAGTCAGCCTCCGCCAGCTTCCCAAAAATGGGATGAAGGAAGTGGCGTTTCTCGGCCGCTCGAACGTGGGGAAGTCCTCGCTCATCAACAAGCTGTGCGCCCGCAAGTCGCTCGCCCGCTCCAGCTCCGAACCCGGCAAGACCCGTGAGCTGAACTACTACCTCATTAACAAAGAATTCTACTTTGTGGACCTCCCGGGCTACGGCTACGCGAAAGTCCCGGAACAGATTCGCTCCAGCTGGGGCAAACTCATCGAGCAATACCTCAAGACCCGAACCCAGCTGTCACTTGTCGTGCAGCTTGTCGATGCGAGGCACGACCCGACCGAACTGGATATGATGATGGTAGGCTGGCTCGACTATTATGATATTCCGTTCCTCGTGGCCATGACCAAAGCAGACAAGCTTCCCGTGAGCAAGATGCCGAAGTACCTCGCGGTTGCGAAAGAGAATTTCGGCAGGTACGCGCGATGCAGGGATGTCATCCCGTTCTCCGCGATCAGCGGCATGGGGAAGGCAGACGTCATCCGTATCATCAAGGAGCACGTGGGGAGCGACCTGTGAACGCCTGCCACGGGCGCTGACGTGCCCACCCCTCCTGTCACGACAGTCCACATCCTCGACGCGCCGTCCTGCGCATGAAACGACGCCTTTTCACCCTGGGCCCCCTACGCCAGTCCCTGACCGTGTCATGCTCCGTATTGCGGAGCCGATCATCCACCACCGGAGCCCGGAATTACGTGAGCTGATGGCACGGGTGAACCGGAACCTGCATTACCGTATGTAATGAACAGTGAGACAATCCATGAAAGTCCTGATCAGCGATTCCCTTGAACAGAGTTGCATCGACATTCTGACGAACGAACATCTTGAGGTCGACAACAGACCGGGGATTGCTCCGGATGAGCTGAAAAAGGTCATCGGACAGTACGATGCGCTCGTGGTCCGGAGTTCGACCAAGGTCACGGCTGACGTGATCTCGGCAGGACAACGCCTGAAGGTCATCGGCAGGGCTGGAACAGGCGTGGATAATATTGACGTTGATGCCGCAACCCGGCGAGGGGTGCTGGTGATCAATACGCCCGGGGGGAATACCATTTCAGCGGCGGAACACACGGTGTCCATGATGCTTTCCATGGCACGCAATATCCCGCAAGCACACAAGAGCCTGACGGCGGGGGAATGGGACAGGAAACGCTTCACCGGGACGGAAGTGTTTGAGAAGACCATCGGCATTATCGGCCTCGGGAAGATCGGCCGGGAAGTTGCGCAACGGTGCCAGGGTCTCGGCATGAAGGCCCTGGGATATGATCCGGTCATCGCCGCCGATGCCGCCTCGAAGCAGAATATCGAACTTGTGAGCCTGGAGGAGATCTATCGCCGCTCCGACTTCATCTCCGTGCACACGCCTCTCACGAAGGAGACGCGGGGCTTGTTGAACGACGAGACGCTGAAGCGATGCAAGAAAGGGGTGCGCGTCATCAACTGTGCCCGCGGCGGTATCATCGATGAGGCGGCATTGTTCCGCGCGCTGGAATCGGGACATGTTGCCGGCGCGGCACTGGACGTCTTCGAGCAGGAACCGCCCCACGCGAGTCCCCTCCTCAAGCACCCGAGGGTTGTCGTGACACCGCATCTCGGGGCCTCGACGGAGGAGGCACAGGAGAAAGTCGCCGTCCAGATTGCCCATTCACTCACGGATGCGCTGCTCGGCAGGGGTTTCTCCGGTGTGGTCAACAGCACCTCCATGCATCTCATGCTGAATGCCGAGGTGCGTCCCTACGTGTTGCTCGCGGAGAAGCTCGGGAGCCTTGCTGCGCAGCTGACGCCGGGCAAGGTCCGGCGCCTCACGGTCGGGGCGGCGGGAGACGTTGTGGTGTCCACCCTTGAACTTCTGAAGGCGGGGATCCTCAAGGGGATACTCTCGCACACGGTACCCGATCCCGTCAATGTCATCAGTGCACCCTTCATCGCGAAGGACCTCGGCCTTGTCGTGGGTGAGGAGAAGGGAGGAGCGACGGACAATTTTCCCACAGTGGTGCGGCTCCGTTACGAGACCGAGCAGGAGACACGTGAGCTTGCGGGTGCCGTGTTCGGGACCTCTGCCATCCGGCTCATCGCCATGGATGGCTTCCGGTTCGATGTGAACCCCGAGGGGTATCTCCTGATCTACTATAATATAGACAAGCCGGGAATGCTGGCGCGTGTCGGCACGGTGCTGGCAAGGCACCAGGTGAATATTGCCGGTCTGTCGCTCGGACGGGTTGCCGCGGGGGGGAATGCCCTGACCATCGTGAATGTCGACACGGATGTCCCGCCGCCTGCCGTGCAGGAACTGCTCGGAATCGAGGGAGTGTCGAATCTAAAGGTTGTCAGAATTGCGTAATTTCTAGGGATTATTCGCGGTGCGCACTTGACAAATACAACCTTGCTGTTTATATTGCGTTGCGTAACCGAAGGGTTGTTCCGTTCTCTTGACTACTGATTCGTGAAGGAGGTGAAGGAGTTCGACGATCTTTGGTACTGCATCCCATTCCATCTTTCCAAACACGTACTCTCAATCTTCGCTTCAACAAACGTGCTCGTCCCGATGCTTGTGGGAACTGGTAGTACGCTGACATGAGGAATTGTTTTTTCTCGTAGCGGAAACCATCTTGGGCCCCCAAGGTGGAGAATATTTTTTTGTAAGGAGAACATTCCATGATCCGTGACGCTTTTGTGGTTCCGGTCCTTCTCGCCGCGCTTCTCTTCGTGGCTCTTGCGGGATGTGTCGATATCCCGTCCACAGGACCAACGCCGCCGGATTACCGGGCTCAGTTGCGTATCCTCGATCAGGCATTCACCGTGGACACGGTCGCGCTGCTCTTGAACAAGACGGACATAACGATTCCGTCGGACACCTTTCTGGTGTACCTGGGCACCGACACGGCGCGGACGATCAAGGACACGATCATTGCGTACAAGAACTACCGGCGGATGCAATTCAACTTCGCCTCCCAGATCGAATTGCTGATCGACAAGAGTGTCTATGCCACGCTCTCCAACGGCGGGGCTTCCGCCTACCTCGATCTTCCTTCCGGTTCCCGCAAGATGCAGGTGCGGGGGTCAGGCACCTACGTGGACTCCGTCTCGGTTCGTGATACCACCGTGGTGACGACCACCGATACATTGAAAGTTGGCAAGAAGACGAAGAAGGAGGTGGTGGGCGTTGAGTACAAGCATACGTACTTCTACACCATTCCCCAGGATCCTGTGACCACGATCGTGGACTCCCTCCAGTCGCCGACCATTTTTGGTCCTGATGTCCGGTCTACGATCATGCTTTCCTATGACAGGAATTCGACTATCAGCCATGTCAGCGACAAAGATTCCCGCAACGGAGCGATCCGGTACGGACTGCTGCGATACAGAGGGTACGGCGACCGCTATACCTTCGCGACGGGAGGTATTGCGGACACGGCACAGATCCGGTGGGCGAATGCGTCGCGCAATCTCAGGAACTCGGACGGAACATATATTTCCTATGACGTGCAGCGCCAGGGAAAGGATGCTGAAGTGGTCAATGTCCAGTATTCCCAGATGTCTGTCTACGCGCACTATCCGTCTGCCGGCAGCCTCACCTACAAGTTCTTCCTGTACAAGAACCAGACCAAATCGCAGATTGACACAGTAACGGTTTCGACGACCGGGGGGCAGAAAATGACGATCGTATTGACGGACAGTCTTGATGCTGCGGGCAAGTTCGTGAAGTATCTCGAACGTCAATACATGGACGAATAGGGCATCCCGGAAGAGGAGTTTTCGTATGGCACAGAGAATTTCTAGAAAGGAGATCGTTATGCGAGGCAAGCTGTTCACGATCGTATGCGTGCTCGTCTTGACTCCGCTGCTCGTCCTTGGTGGAACAACGGGAAAGATACGCGGGAAGATCTCGGACAAAGAGACAGGCGAAGCGCTCGTCGGCGCAAGCGTCATTGTCAAGGGAACGAGCCTCGGTGCGTCTGCGGACATTAACGGTGAATTCGTCATCATGAACGTGCCGCCGGGCATGTACTCCCTCGAAGGAAAATTCCTGGGGTATCAGCCCCTGGTGATCGGCAACGTCCAGATCAGTTCCGACCTGACGCAGGAGGTCAACTTTCCCCTGAAGGCGATGGCGGAAGGGGTGCAGATGCAGGAGATCGTTGTTCAAAGGGAACGTGATCTCGTGCAGAAGAACGCCACCAACGCGGTCCGTATCTCAACGGCTGAGGACGTGAAGAACCTTCCCGTCCGCGGCGTTGTTTCCGCCGTGATCCTGAGTCCGGGTGTTGTTGAGCAAGGCGGCGAAATCTTCATCCGTGGCGGACGCGCGGAGGAAACAGGATATTACCTGGAAGGCGCCAACGCAAAGAACGTGGTTACAGGCGGCGTTCAGACCGTTGCCATTCCTGAGGCGCTGGAAGAGTTCCAGGTCCAGGCGGGCGGGTACACCGCACAGTATGGCGGCGCCAATGCGGGTATTGTGAAACAGTCCCTGAAATCGGGAACCAGCGAGTACAGGTTCACGCTGCAGGGAGAAACCGACAATTTCGCCAAGACCGGGAAGCCCTACCTTGGCGGATACAGCTATGGTTACAGCGACTACGTCGGAACCATCAGCGGCCCGATCGTGGGCGACAAGATCAAGTTTTTTGTGGCGGGCGAGAATGCATTCAGCCGCGACAACACCATACAGTTCTGGAAGGGCTTCCAGTTTGAAAATCTCCCCAACCGGAACCAGGCGGGCGACACGCTCCGGTCTCTCGTCGTGCCGAATGGCACGATGCCGGGACAGCTGTCCAACCGCTACACGGTGAACGGGACGGTGACATTCGACTACAACCCGATCATCGTCCGTTTCGGGGGCGCGTTTACGCGTCAGGAGACGCGCGGCGGGAACAACATCTTCAATATCCTCGACATCGAGAGAATCGGCATCAGCGACGCCAGCAACATGCTCCTGAATGCCAAGCTCACCCATATTGTCTCGCCCAAGGTTCTCTACGAAGTAAACGTCAACTACAACGACAACCGGGGCAAGACCTACGATCCCTATTTCAATGACGCGTACCTGCTCTATCGGGACAGTGTCGCGAACGCAGGGTTTGGCTACGGCAGCGCGTTTACGAACTACACCACACCCGTCCTGCCCTACGACACGTACGGATTCTTCTGGAACAAGTACGGAACGCCGTTGACCGGCTACGCAAAGAACATGCAGACCCGGTGGGGTGTGACGGCTGACCTGACGGCGCAAGTCGGGTCGATGCACGAACTCAAGGCCGGGGGCTCCTATGAGCGCTATACGTACCGCACATTCAACTCCGGTTCGGGCGGATTGCTGACATGGTACCGCCAAAACCCGGACATGGCGCGCACGCCAAGTGCCGAGCGCGACTATCAGGTCGGGCGCAACGGCGGTGTGAACAATTTCGGGTATGACGTCTACGGCAACGAGATCAACACGGATGACATCGGCGAAGGCCCAAAGCACCCGACCTACGGCGCAGCCTACGTGCAGGACAAGATCGAGTACAACGACCTTGTGATAAACGCTGGTGTCCGGTTCGACTACTTTGACAACGATGATTTCAAGTTTATTGACGACCCGACGACACCGAACATCGTCGAGGGTCCCGACAACCCTTCGGTGGATGCCCTCACATTCCAGTACAATGATACGGGCATTGAGAAGAAGAAGCCTTTCTCTGCGGTAAGCCCCCGCCTCGGGTTCTCGTTCCCCGTCACCGACCGGACGGTGTTCCACCTGCAGTGGGGTAAATTCATTCAGAGCCCGTCACTGAACCAGCTCTATATATCCCGACGGTTCTGGGGGGTTGTGTTCAGCGGCGGAAACGCGATTCTTAATCCTGGTGGTATGGACCTCGACCCGCAGAGGACCACGGCGTATGAGGTTGGATTTACCCAGCAAATATCCGATGCAGCGGTGTTTGACATTACCGCATACTACAAGGATATCCGCGGGCAGCTTCAGGTCGTCCGTCAGACCACAACACCGACAGCGGTTGCCGCCGCATACAATGTGCTGGCGAACGGAGACTTTGCCACCACCAAAGGTGTGGAGTTCTCCTTCCGCCTCCGGAGAACAGCCCGCATGACGGCTGTTTTGAACTACACGTTCTCCGACGCGAAGGGAACCGGTTCCAGCACGACGACAGGCGGGTCGGCGGTCTCATCGCTGGAGAACGGCACGCAATATCCGACCGTGATTTCACCCCTGAACTTTAATGAGGCGCATCGCGGCGCGGTCAATGTGGACTACCGATTCGGTGTCGATGATGGCGGTCCGATTCTCGAACAACTCGGCCTGAACCTGCTCTTCACGTTCAACAGCGGCCACCCGTACACCTACTCAACGGGGGGCGCCGGTCAGCAGGGTCCCGGCACCGGGGCGCTCATCGAGAGCGACGTTCGCAATGGCATCCCGCTGGAGTCCGTCAACGAGTCAACGACCCCGTGGGTCTATAGTCTCGATCTGAGGCTGGACAAGACCGTGAAGATCGGTCCGCTGAACACGAACTTCTATGTGTATGTACAGAATCTGCTGAACACGAGAAACGTGACGGATGTGTACCGGCGTTCCGGCGTCGCTTCGGACGACGGGTATCTGAACGATCCGACACTCAGCGGCGCAGTTCTCAAGAGCTTCGGCGCCGGCGCCCCGACGTACGTTTCCATGTACAAGGCGGTGAACCTCGAAGACAGCCAGCTTCTCGGCAATATGTGGAGCTGGCCGCGCCAGGTGCGGTTCGGCATCAGACTTGAATATTAATGGTCCGCAATCGAGACATTATCAGTGGAGTGGCTATGAAGAAATCGTTCATTATAACGTGCCTCGCTGTGGCAGTTGTCGTGGGCTCCGCAGTGTTCCTGACCGCCAGGGAGCCGCTGAACAGCAAGGAGGGGCCGACGCCGGGTGAGTTCCGGAAGGTCAACGGTGTCCCGGTTGCGACCATGCTCAATATCAACCGTATTGCCGCGTGGTACGAGGCCAACGGAGAACAGGAGCGCCTGCCGGGGAGCGGGAACGCAGGAACCTACTACCCACGCGGCACATCGACGGCCATCTACTCCTCCGGACTTGTCTGGGGCGGGCAGTTCAAGGACGGCAAGACCCCCGAGATCCGGGCGAACGGCCAGAGCTATCGGAACGGAACAAAACCCGGCGCCATCCTGAGTCTGCGCACCAGCCAGGTGGAAGATCCCAATGCCGACGATGTGCGGATCTGGCGTATCCGGCGCGATTATTCCACCGCAAATCTGCAACAGGATGCCGCCGAAATCAATCAAGTGGGTTTGCTCGCTGTGACGAGCGGCCAGGTTCAGAGTGTGCGGGACCAGTATGGAAAAGACTGGAAGGAGTGGCCTGCGGCAAAAGGGGCCCCGTTCTACGATGCGGATGGCGACGGGAAATACACACCCAAGTTTACGGGGCAGACTGTCAATGGCGTTTCCGTTCCTGTGCTCTATCCTGAAGCCGACGAACCCGGCCTGGCCGGTGCCGACCAGGTTATCTGGTACGTCTGCAACGACATCGGTGTGAACCAGCCCTGGTCCTGCCCCGAGTCGGGTATGGAAGAACAGACGACCATCTGGGGGTATGGACGCACAGATCCCATCGGAAACGTTATATTCAAACGCTTCCGTCTCATGTACAAGGGAACGAAGGACACGCCGCTCGACGGCAAGATTGAGAACATGTACCTCTGCCAGTGGTCAGACCCGGACATCGGAGACAACACGGACGACTTCGCCGGTTCCGACACTGTCCTGAGCATGAACTACGCTTACAATGGAGTCCCCTCTGACAGCAAGTATCAGGCCTTCGGCCTTGTTCCCCCGGCAGCCGGTTTTGATTTCCTCCAGGGACCACTCGTCCAGGGTGTGACAGGGCAGGATGTCAACCGAAACGGTGTTGACGACGGGAATGACTTCGGTATCTGGAACCTGCGGCGCCGGGGTCCCGGTGTGATCAATCTCCCGATGACATCAGCCATGTATTTCGCGGCAGGCGGCCGGTACACCGATCCGCCGTTCACGCTGGGCGGTTCAATCCAGTGGTGGCAGATGCTCCGCGGCCTCCCGCCCACTCAGCAAGGACCGCCCGATCCCGCGCCGGTGGTCAACCCTACCACAGGACAGCCGACAGTGTTCTGGCTGAGCGGCGATCCTACTACCAACCCCAAGACGGGGTGGTGCGACGGCACACTGGACAATCCGGGCGACCGGCGCCTTCTGCTCACATCCGGCCCATTCACGATGGCGCTCGGAGACACGCAGGAACTGGTTTCTGCGCTGGTCTGCGGACTCGGGAACAGCAACATCAACAGCATCTCGATCATGAAGTTCAACGATCGGTTCGTCCAGCTTGCGTACGACAGTCTCTTCTCTCTGCCGAAGCCGCCGGAGAACCCGAAGGTCGTGGCGTTCGTCCAGGACAACAACATACTGCTCGACTGGGGCACTGACTCGGCAGCAATCGCCAAGACGGAATCGGTCATTGTCATCGGAAACTACCAGTTCGAAGGGTACAAAGTCTATCAGTTCCCCGATGCAACGGGAGATCCGGCCAAGGCGATACTGCTTGCCCAGTATGACAAGATCAACGGGATCAAGACAATCTCCCAACCCACGCTCGATCCCAACTCGGGCGAGTTGATCACGCTTCCGGTTCAGTATGGCAAGGATACTGGGCTGAAATACCAGCTCTTCCTCAGCACTGATGCCGTAACCGGCCGGCCGTTCGTTACCGGCCAGCGGTATTACTTTGCGGTAACAGCCTACAACTATACGCCGACCCCGGAGAACCCGTTCAAAACATACGAGAGCGTGGCATCGGTGAACACGATTATTCCCGAGTCGGCAAGACCCGGGACATCATATCCGTACACATTCAACCAGCAGGTTCCCCCCACGGCCAGGGGCGGTGACAATGACGGCTCAGGGGATATGAAGGTCATCAACTCTACGATCCAAAAGGGCTGGACGTACGTTGTGACCTTTGACACAGCTGGCGGCAAGCCGGTCTGGACGTTGACAAACACAACGCTGGGGAAGACTCTCTACAGCGGGCTTACCTATCTGGCGACCGTTCTGGCGGACACAACAAAATACTATCCTGATCGGGAGGGCGGGGTTCAGTTTACCGTTGTGGCCCCGCGCGTGGGCTTGTTGCTCTCCATGACGAATCAGAGCGGGCAGAATGTGTACGAGGGGCGGACCTGGGACTATGCTGCGGCGACCACTGGTGCATATTCCTACAACCAGGACCCCAATTTTGGCATACTGGCCAATGGCTCCGCCACAAGCCCGTCTGACGGCATTGACACGCTGCTGGGTGGCAAAGGAAACACCAACCGCGACTACGAGATACGCTTCGACGGCACAGGCAGTTATGCGATCATGAGTTTCGGCCTCCAGCGGAAGACGTTGCAGGTACCGTTCTCGGTCTGGGATGTCGGCCGGGGCTCAGGGGATACGCCTCGTCAGGTCATTGCCGGCTACAAAGACTCCTCCCAGACCTCCAAATGGAACGTCACACCGACCGGTATGGTGGTTGGCGGCAAGATCCGGCAGGTGTTTGAACCGATCTGGATCACAGATTATACGTACCCCGGCGACTCAGCCGGTGTGGCGGCGAATGCCTTGAAGGTCACTCAGGTAATGGCGGACCAGGCAAACCCCGCCAACGCGGTCAACGCTGCCTTCATCTGGGTGAAGAACAGAGACAGCATCCCCCCGCCCACGGGAACGATCTACAAATTCCGGAAGTCGCACGAGATACGGTCTGGAGACACGTATACCTGGGCGACATCGGCCGTCGTGAATGGCAACACAGAGCTTGCGAAGGAACAGGTCACCGCAATCAAGGCATTCCCGAACCCGTACTACGGTAGCAACAGGTCGGAAACGTCCCGGGACGTGAAGTACATTACCTTCAACCACCTTCCCCCCGGGAAGTCGATACTCCGGATTTTTGATCTGTCAGGCATCCAGGTGCAGAAGCTGGAAAAGGATGATCCGGGTCAGTTCCTGACATGGAACCTGCAGAATGCCAACGGGCTTCCGGTAGCGAGCGGCATTTATATCGTCTATATCGATATGCCGGACCTTGGCGTCACCAAGACGCTGAAGGTGGCGATCATCCAGGAACAGCAAATCCTGAGCAGATACTAATCTCGATGAAGGAGACCTTAAACATGAAACGAGTTGTAGATCAACTTCTGAGAATGGTTCTCGTCGGGCTGCTTCTGGCATCTGCGAATGCATTTGCGGGCCGGGGAGACAAGGTGGGAACAGGCGCTGCGCCGGAATTGTTGATTCCTGTGGGTGCCCGTTACGTCGGGATGGGGAACGCATCAGCGTCCCTCTCGACCGGTGTGGATGCCATCTACTGGAACCCGGCGGGGCTGTCCCGGACAACGACCACCGCAGAGGCAATGTTCTCGTATATGAGGTACATTGCTGATATCGGCGTCAATTATGCCGCTGTCTCGGCATCGTTCGAAGGTGTGGGGAGCATCGGCCTGTCGATGAAACAGATCGCCATGGGCGATATTGAGATCACAACAGAAGGCGTTCCTGACGGGACAGGGCAGTTTTTCTCGCCGACATTTATCACGGTCGGATTGACCTACTCCCGGCTCCTGACCGACAGGATTTCCGTCGGTCTTACCGGGAACGTGATCTCCGAGCGTATCGACCGCGTCAGCGCAAGCGGCATCGCGTTTGACATCGGCGTGCAATACAGCAGCTTCGCGAACGTCAACGGACTGAATGTTGGCGTGGTCGTGAAGAACATCGGGCCGAACGTCAAGTTCGACGGCCCGGGGCTGTATCGTGAGGCAACCGCCACAGGCTATCAGCGCCCGGCGACCTACTACAAAGTGGAGGCGGCCACGGATGAGCTCCCTTCGACGATCGAGCTCGCGGTCAGCTACCAGCAGAAGTTTGCCGAAGAGCATGCACTGACGTTCGCCGGAGTCTTCCAGAACAACAACCTGAGTGAGGATGACTACAAGCTCGGGCTGGAATATGGATTCAATGATGCCCTGTTCCTCCGCGGCGGCTACATCTTCGGCCAGGAAACTCAACCGGACTCAAGGATCTACGGCGCATCGTTCGGAGCCGGGCTCCACCACTCGTTCGGCCCGTCGCTTGCAGTGTCGATCGACTATGCGTATCGCGCAGTGAAGTACCTTGACGGAAACCATGTCTTCACGTTAAAGCTCGGGTTCTGATGCCCCTTTTCCCGGGCAGGGTATGCAAGAGGCACAGGCGCTCGGTTTCCGTGTGAGGAGCGGACACGGCGCGATGTCGGCAAAAGGTTGTCGTTTCATGTCGCTACAACGGGATCCTCCGACAACCGTGGTGTTATGAAAAAGTTGTCGCGGCACGGCAAGAAAATTGCTACACGCAGTAACCATCAACCAACACTTTTCATACACAAAAGGAGTAGTATCATGATGAAACGAGTACTCACACTCGTTGCTCTGGTCGCGATGGTGGCCTGGGTCTCCGATGCGGGCGTCAAAGCGGTGAAGCAGCTGCGGAACGATGACGGCAAGGAAGTTGTATCGTCCGTCAGCAAAGGCACCGTTGCCTCCGCAAAGAAGACCGGCGCACTGACCTGGGTTTCGGTCGACTCTTGCAACAATGCTTTCGGTCAGTCAGCCGGCGATATCAAGCCCCTGGCATACGATCCGTACATTGACCAAATAGCATTGATCCATCGCGGGAGGACAACCTACGCTGCCGCTAGCGGACAGCTCTGGTACAACGTGTCGACTGACCAGGGTGCGACCTGGCGCCGCGTGAGCGAGCTGAATGCGGGCGTCGGCAACAATGGCCGCTACCCGAGCGCCGCAATCGCCAACGGGAGCCACGCCACGGTGACCGACAACGTGAAGTTCATCTACGCGGCTCCGAAGCTGGATGGGCCGGGTGCAGGATTTGGCGGCATCCTGTACGGGGTGGATTTCCCGATCGGTGCAGGAGCACCCACAGCGTTCAAGGCTATCACCACGGACTCATCCTACGGTTCATCAACCTCGATCTGGGCGGATGATGCCACGGACGATATCTACTGGCTGGCGACAGCGAACGACGGGATGCACTTCTTCAGCACTGTCGACTATGTGACAATCAATGAAACGGTCCCCACCGGCTGGGGAACGGCAGATTTTGTCACATTCGGTCAGTACTCGGGAAGCTCAAAGGCCCGCGGCGGAAACCCCTACGTCGGGGTCTATGCTTCGTGGACCGGCGATGACCAGGCCGACTGGAACCTCGGCTATTCAAAATCCGCCGACAAGGGTGCGACCTGGGGTGCATGGCAGCGTCCGGTGAACACGTGGCGAGAATACGCACCGTTCAACACAAACATGTTCCTGGAAGGAACTGCCTATGGCCGGAACGTCGACATGCTCGTTGACAAAGACGGAAAGGTCCACTTCCTTGCGGCTGCACAGGACACGCTGACGAAGCGCTACTCCGTCATTGAAATCTATGAAGGCGCAAGCGGCTGGGCAGGCAAGACGGTTGCCAACGTGAATCCGTCAACCTACCTCAATTACACCGATCTGCCGCAAACCGGATGGGCAATCCATGCAGCAGCAAGTCCGGACGGATCGGTCCTGTCGGTTGTGTGGCTGAATGCTGCCACCCAGGCCGAAGGCGATACCATGCCTGACATCTGGTTAGCGTCCCGTAAGATCGACGCCCCAGAGTGGTCGACACCGGTCAACCTTACCCAGACGCCGGATCTCTTCGAGATCTCGCTGCACATGGCCCCCGTTTTGAAGGCCAATGGCGGTGACAGCTACACGGCATTCCTGAGCCGTTCGTGGCAGATTGGCGCGGTCCCGCCGGTCGTTCCGGCCGCCACCCCCGCGTCAGAAATGTTCGTCGCATCATACACATTTACCGCAGGTGCGTCGGCAGTGGGCGACCAGCCGACGGTAGCGGCAAAGTTCTCGCTTGCGCAGAACTATCCGAACCCGTTCAACCCGTCTACACGCGTCGAGTACAGCATCCCCACAGGGTCGCTCGTCACCATCAAGGTGTTCGATATCCTTGGTCGTGAAGTTGCGACACTCGTGAACGAACAAAAGGCCGCTGGCAGCTATACCGCGACCTTCGATGCAAGCAACCTCGCGAACGGTACCTACATCTACAAGATCCAGGCCGGCAACTTCACCGACACCAAGAAGATGACGTTGCTGAAGTAACACCGACCACGCGTTCACTCAACGAACGCCGAATCAGAGGCCGGCATGGGGAAACCCGTGCCGGCTTTTTGTATGGACAATAGACGATGGACAACCTTTGTATTTCAGAGGGAAATTCACGATCATGAAGAGCATCGCCAGAGCGCGGAGAAACAAGTCGCGAATGCCGTGAAAAAATACAGCAGCCAATTCCGCAACCGGGCGTTGGCCGGAGTTTGCGGAATGCTTCTTCTCCTGCGCCCGATCCTTGCGCTGGCTCAGCCGGACCTTCCCCTTACCATCCCCCTGAAAGGGGACCACATCGATGTGGATGTGGCCGGCAACGTCTATCTCCTCAGCTCCCAGGAGAATGTCCTCCGATTGTATGATGCCGCATTCCGTCCGATGGTGAAGATCGGTGAAGCTGGATGGGACGAGGGGCGGTTTGATCGACCGGCATCGGTCTGGGCACGCAACGGTGTCGATATCTTCGTGGCGGATTACGGCAACCACAGAATCCAGAGATTCGACCGGGTCCTGAATTTTGTCTCCGAGCTCTCCACACACGAGAGCGACAATGCCACCCAGCGATTCGGGTACCCGACCGATGTGGCCCTTTCCCGGCTGGGGGAATTGTTTATCGTTGACAGTGAGAACCAGAAAATCGTCAAGGTCAACAGCCAGAACACCGTTGTGAATGCATTTGGAGGATATGGCGCCGGACAGGGGCGGCTGCATACCCCGACGAGACTGGAAATCGGGCCTGGAGATAACATCTACGTCATTGACGGCGAGCGGGTTGTGGCGTTTGACGCCTTCGGAAATTTCGTTCATGAGTTATATAAAGGTATGTTACGGCATCCGTCGGACCTCTTTGGGGATGATCGGCGATTGATGGTCCTGGACGGTGATTCGCTCTACTGCTTCGACAAGCACGAACGGCAGGTTGGCGTTCAGGATGTCCGTGCACTGGTCGGGGAGAGATTTGAACGCGTCACCTCGCTGGCGACCGTCAATGGCAAGCTCTATCTCCTCGGTGATTTCGGCCTCCGGGTGATACAGGATCCGTTTGACGAAGCCCTCACAAAACCATATTGACATAAACCGAAAAACTCCGTAGCATCTTTGAGAATTTTGCGAAAAGGGACCAACACATGGCAAAGAGTCTGAACAAGGTTATGCTTATCGGGAACCTGGGCAAAGACCCCGAACTCCGGTATACCCCCAGCGGCGTCGCAGTCGCAACCTTCACGATTGCCACAAACGAATCCTGGAAGGATCAGGACGGCAACCTGCAGGAGCGCACAGAATGGCATACCATCGTTGCCTGGCGGAAGCTTGCCGAAATCTGCGCTGAGTGGCTCAAGAAAGGGAAGAAGATCTATATCGAGGGACGGATCCAGACCCGCAGCTTCGACGACAAGAACACAGGCGCCAAACGATACGTCACCGAGATTGTGGCAGACAACATGATCATGCTCGACAGCCGGGGGGCCCAGGAAAGTCCCGCTCCCCCTGCCCCAGTCGATGACGTCCAGCAACAGGCTTCCACAGGAAGCGACGCCTCGAAGGATGACGACCTTCCGTTTTAGTATTGTACACCCTGGTCCGGCCTCGACAGGCAAACGACGCCTTGTTGAGAGGGCTGCACGGCAAAAAGCTTCCCCGGGCAGCCGACCAGTTATTCACATGGTTATCCACAGGGTGTGGACTTCATGTTATTCTGTCAACGGTCGACCCTAATCCCTTAGAAAACAACGAAAACGGTTCAAAATAGCCGGGACCGCGAAGCAATGCTGAGCTTGTCTACGGTGGATAGGTTGTGGATATCATGAAAGCCAAGCTGGCCCTCGAAAATGGCAAGGTCTTCCTTTGTGAGGCTTTCGGGGCTGAGAGGGAAGTCGCCGGTGAAGTGGTCTTCAACACAAGCATGAGTGGGTACCAGGAGATCTTTACCGATCCATCGTATTGCGGCCAGATTGTTACCCTGACCTACCCCCTGATCGGGAATTACGGTGTCAATGACGAGGATGTCGAATCCGACCGCCCCCAGGTATCAGGAGTCATCGTCAAGGAGTATTTTGAATTCCACAGCAACTTCCGGGCGCAGGAGAGCCTCGGAGCCTGGTTGCGCCGGCACAACGTCATGGCAGTTCAGGGGCTCGACACACGCATGCTGACGCGCCTCCTGCGCACCGATGGAGCCATGCGGGGGGTTCTTTCTACTGTTGATCTTGACGATCAAAGCCTGAAGCAGAAGGCTCTGGCATGCCCGTCGATGAGCGGTCTTGACCTTGCAACACGCGTGACATGCGCCTCACCATACGAATGGGACGAGGCGGACAAGACCCCCTTTGCGCTCAGGCCCGCTGTGCAGTCCGCGGAAATGTCACATCGCTTCCATGTTGCGGCGTACGACTACGGCATCAAGCGGAATATCCTCCGTCGACTCGTTTCATACGGCTGCAGGGTCACTGTTCTCCCGGCTGCGTTCCCGGCTGAAAAGGCGCTCGAGCTTCAACCCGACGGCATTTTCCTCTCCAACGGCCCGGGAGATCCGGCTGCTGTCCGCGTGGCAATCACGACTATCAAGACTCTCCTCGGCAAGAAACCGATCTTCGGCATCTGCCTCGGACACCAGCTTCTCGCTCATGCGCTCGGGGGGAAGACCTATAAACTGAAGTTCGGTCACCGGGGCGGGAATCACCCGGTGAAGAATTTGCTGACCGGAAAGATCGAGATCACCTCACAAAACCACGGCTTTGCCGTAGATCCCCAATCGCTTGATCCAAAGAGTATCGAGATCACGCATACAAACCTCTACGACGGAACCAACGAGGGGTTCAGGCATCGGGATCTCCCCATCTTTTCCGTCCAGTACCACCCGGAAGCCTCTCCCGGGCCGCATGATAGCGACTACCTCTTTTCGGACTTCCTGACGATGATGCGTACGGGAGCTCCCCTCTCTGTTCCAACCTCCACTGTCACCGGATAATGCCCCGTGCCGCCCACTCTCGGCTATACGGTGCTGCCGCTGGTGTACGACCGCTGGCAGAAGACGTACGGCAAGGACTACAGCTCCCTGATCTTTCCCCGGCTCAAGGCAACAATCCGGCAATTGCGAATACCAACCTCATCCATGCTCGACCTGGCATGCGGGACGGGATCCCTGGCGTTGATGATGGCACGGCGGGGATGGAAGGTGTTCGGGGTGGATGCCTCCGACGGCATGCTTGCCGCCGCTCACGCCAAGGCGGCCAGATCCCGCGCGGTTCAGTTCTTCCACCAGGATATGCGGGATGTCGATATCCCGGATCAGGTTGACCTCGTGACATCGATGTTTGACAGTGTCAATCATCTTCCGACGCCCGCAGATCTCCTGGCCACGTTTCGCAGTGCGTTCGACTGTCTCAACCCCGGCGGATATTTCGTGTTTGATACAAACAATGAACGCTGTTACACGCTGCTCTGGACCCGGACAGAGACCGCCCAGACGAAGGACTTCACGCTCATCCTCCAGAATTCCTACAATCAACGCGAAAAGGTCGCCTGTTCGCGCGTGACGTTGTTTCTCCGGAAAGGCGAGCAGTATACCCGCCACTATGAAGTTGTGTGCGAGCGGTGCTTCTCCCGACGCGAGATGAGGGTTCTCCTGAAGAAGGCGGGGTTCGCGGTGGTAAAACAGGAGGATTTCAACTTCACCGCCAATCCTCTTGTCGGGAAGATCAAAACGTGGTGGGTAGCACGCAAGCCAGGGGACGGCCCGGCACGCTGCGCTGCGGGAATCGCTACCGGTAACCGTCGTAGGCCAGGCTCTGGTTCCTTTCCCTCCTGAATCCCATCGCGAGGAGCAGGTCCCGATACGGGCTCTCTGCAGCCTTTACGCCGTTGATCTCTTCCACCGTGATTTCGTTGACAGGACGAATGGCTGCAGACAGGGAGACCAGTATTCCTGACACCGACTCACGGAGAATTCCTGCATCGGCGGCGCCGAGCATCCAGATGCGCGAGCCGAATTGCTCCATCCAGACCGCAGGGGCCCCTGCGGAGAATGCCATATAGTTCGATGGAATGCGGCTGACGGTGGGGGGGTGCGCCTGTGCAGTGTCGTGGGGAAGTTCAATCCCGGGGCCGTACGGATTGACGGGATCGCAAGCATTGAGGACCACGGTCACTTCGCGTGGATCATCCACGCACTGGCGTAGTTCCTCCACCGCCGCCGGTAGCGCGTACTGCATCCCGGAAAGGCCGTCCACAAAATACCCCCTCCTGATTTCACCCCGCATCTCCATCGCCTGCAGCTCCTCGGCAATCTGCGGCCACGGGACCAGCGATTCGCGACGGTAGAACTCCCTTGCGAGGATTCCGTACCGGTTGAGCAGGAGGACCGCCTGATCAGCGGCGCGCTGTTCGGGGGAAAGAGGTTCACCCAGCACCCCGGGGGTCCGCACAAGCGACCACCGGCCGGTCCATCCGGGCACTTGCTTCAAGGCTTTGCGAACCGTGTGGACCATCCTCGCGCGGACCGGATTTCGTCTTGGCAGGATGAGCTGGACCGGCTCGAAGGGGCTGCTGTCATCGCTCCGCACTCCCTTTTTCAAGTTCATGATTTCGGCAAAAAGGTCGTTCGTCACCCATCCATCCCAGAAGAGTTCGGCGATGCCGTTGTTGAGTGCTGCGAGCGAGAGTTTGGTGCCGTTCCGAATGTCACCCAGGAACGAGGCGCCATGGTCGGAAAGGAACGTCAGGATCCGTTTCGCCGGCTCCGCGAGACCGGCAGCGGGCGGCGGTTCAGGATTCAGGAGGACCCCGCCGGATCCGCGCAGCACTGGCATCACTTTGCCGTGGCCGGCACCGACCCAGACCGTTGCGTGCGCAGATCCCGGCGAATCGAGGGATGACGCCTCAAAGCTCGTGATTCTTGTCGGGAAGATATCTCTCGTCCAGATGTCGATGGGGAGCGACAGACCTTCGAGTTGTTCGAGGACTGCCCGGGTAGCCTCGGCTCCGCTCAGCCGCTCGGTGGGGGTGAGATGCTGCCACCGTAGAAGGAAGCGTGTGAACTGCGCCATCGGCGACGGGCGGATTTCCTTTCGGAGGATGCTGAGCGTCTGCCGGTGGATCCGCTCGACATTCGGCCGGTAGCACCACTGCGGCTCATCTGCTCCCGGCATGCCGGGTGGGCGGAACCTTCCCTGGAGGATGGCGCTCTCACGGGTGATATCGTGCGCAAGCTGGTCAACGCGTTCGCGGGTTGTGCCGTAGCGGCGTGCAAGTTCGGATGAGGTCACCGGGCCGTGGTGCTGAATGTAGCGTTGGAACAGCCGTTGCAGTGTGGCGTCGGTTGCCCGGCCGGCATACAATTCGTGTTCTTCCCCCGCCACCCAGCGATGGCCGTCCGCGAAGAGGACCCGTACCGCACGCCCGTCAGCGGCGAGTGCGTTCAGCATGGCCATGCCGTCTCCCGCACAACGGGCGATGATTTCCTCTTCGCTCAGGTCGCCGAGGCGGAGGAGGATCTCCATAAGCTCTTCCGGCGAACGGACCCGCGTTCCGTCGGCGAGATGTTGCAGCTGATGTTCCACCGTCGTCACCGCTTCCGGGCGAATGACGCCGGGAAGTGAGTCAAGGTCGACGATCTCGGCGAGGAGATCACGGTTGACGGCAAGATAGCGGCTGATCGTATCCGCCCTTGGCTGGTCCCACTCGTACACGTACACGGCGATGAAATCGAACAGCAGGCTTGCGGCGAACGGGGATGGGACGTCCGTCAAGGCCGTTCGCACAGTGATCTCCCCCGCTGCGATCGCGCGGACCAGTCGGGCGAATGCTGCGTAATCCAGAATGTCGTTCAAGACTTCCCGGATGGTTTCGATGACGATAGGGAAGTCGTCGTACTGCCGTGCGACCTGCAGCAGGTCCTTTGCCCGCAACCGTTGCAGCCAGAGCGGAGTGCGCCGGCCGGGGGCTGCCCGGGGCATCAGGAGCGCGCGTGCGGCATTCTGCCGGAACTGGCCTCCGAACAGCGGGGATTGCAGGAGGTCCTCCATCACAATCCGTTCCGCGCGGTCCGGTGTCAAGCCGTCCAGAAGGTGAAGCGGGAGCGCGTCAACGTCCGGGCAGCGCAGCAGGATGCCGTCGTCGTTGGCATACATCTGCGGTTCCACGCCCGTCGATTCATGGAGCATCCTTTCGAGGACGATCCCCAGCAGGTTGTTCACCCTCCGGCCGAGGGATGAATGCACGACAAGGCGCGGGTCGCCGATCTCGTCACGGAACCCTTCCACAAGCAACAGCCTGTCGTGAGGGATCACCCCGGTGGTTGCCTGCTGCTTGCGGAAATATTCCTGGATGTTCCACGCGGAGCGGCTGTCGATCGGGAACTCCCGTTCGAGCCATGGCAGGAGGTCCGCGGAATCCAGCCGCTCTGCCATCATCCGCCGGAATGCCCCGACCCGGTTTCCGAGCTCCACGCTCCGGCCGATTCCCTCGCCCCGCCAGAACGGCATCCGCGCCGGCTGCCCGGGGGCATGGTCGACGGTCAGCCTGCTGGAGTCGATCTCCACGACACGCCAGACATTTGTTCCGAGGACGAACGTATCTCCGACACGCGTCTCGAACACAAACTCTTCGTCAACCTCGCCGACCTTCGTTTTCCGGTCTCCAAGATAGACCCCGTACGCTCCGCGGTCGGTGATCGTTCCGCCACTGGTGACGGCGAGCAGTCCGCTCCCCGGAAGGGCGCGCAGAAGGTTATTCACCTTGTCCCATGAGATCCTCGGGCGTAACTCGCGAAGCGCGCCCGGTGCGAAGCGTCCCGAAAGCATCTGCAGCACGCCCGTATACAGCGGCCGGGGGAGTGAACGGTAGCAGTATGATTGTCGGAGGAGATCGTACAGTGCATCCACGTCCCACGGTTCTATGCTTACCATAGCCACGATCTGCTGTGCGAGGACGTCGAGACAGTTCTCAGGGATGCTTGTTTCCTCCACCTCATGGTCGATCATAGCCCTGGCCACCACGGCAGACTCCACGAGGTCCTCCCGGTGGGTTGGCAGGATTCGTCCCTTGCTTGTCGCGGTTACGAGGTGGCCTGAGCGGCCGACCCGTTGCAGGCCCCTGGCGACGCCTTTCGGCGACTGGATCTGCAGGACCAGGTCAATGCTGCCGATATCGATGCCAAGTTCGAGGGATGACGTGGCGACCAGCGCGCGGAGGTTTCCTGCTTTGAGATCGGCCTCCATGCGTTCGCGGGCCGGCCGGGACATGCTGCCGTGGTATGCCTGCACAACAAATAGTGGATGCTCTGCGGCTGGCGCGTTCTGTGGCTCTGTGGGACGGGGAACCGCGTGGAGGTTGATGGATTGAGGCGCGTCGGGGTCTGCCAGCATCTGGTTGAGTGTGGCCGCCACACGTTCGGCTTGCCGCCGGTTGTTGACGAAGATCAGCGTGGTCCGGTGGTTGTGGATGTGATCAAGCAACTGGCGGTACATCAGCGGCCAGACTCCTTCCTGCGGAAGGAGCGTGAAATCGGGGACAGGGCATTCGACGAGCAAGTCCATCGACTTCTTCCGGCCGGCATCGATAATGGCGACGGGTCTCGGTATCTCCCTGTCTCCGTCCCGGTGCAGCCCGCCAAGAAATGCCGCCACGCGTTCGAGCGGGCGCTGGGTTGCGGAAAGGCCGATCCTGATGATCTCCTGCGACGCCACCTGCTGCAGGCGCTCCAGCGATATCGAGAGATGGACCCCCCTCTTGTTTCCGCAGAGCGAATGGATCTCGTCGACGATGATGTACTGCACGGTCTCGAACGTCCGTCGCGCCTGTTTCGATGTCAGCATCAGATACAACGACTCCGGCGTCGTAATCAGGATATCGGGGGGATGCTTGACCATGGATACCCTGCGATGGGCGGGCGTGTCTCCGGTGCGGACTGCGACGCGGATCTTCGGCAGGTTCAGACCGTCCCGTTCCGCTTCGGCCTGGATGCCGTTCAACGGGAACGCGAGATTTCGTTCGATGTCGTTGTTGAGCGCTTTGAGGGGGGAGACGTAGAGTATGCGGACGCCGGGTTGCAGGCGCTCTGCCAGGTGCTGCTCTGCGACATGGTTGATGGCCCAGAGAAAGGCGGCGAGCGTCTTGCCCGATCCCGTCGGCGCAAGGATCAGGGTGTGCCGCCCTGCGGCAATGCTTGGCCACCCGAGGACCTGGGGTGGCGTCGGCCGCCCGAATGCGGAGGCGAACCATCGTCTCACGATGGGGTGGAAGTTCTGCAGCGCCGTGTTCTCCAGTTCGCTCACGCGGGTGCCCTGGCGTGAATGGTGCAGATGAATTCACTAAAAATAACGGAGGGCATCGGTCAAAATCAAACAGGTTTTCGCTTTCCCACCCCCGGAAAACCGCGGGAAAATCGAAACAAAACGCACCAACAGGCGTATGAACAAGGGATAACCACTCCGTGGAAGCCCCACCCAGGCCCGCGGATCATACAGCGTTCCGGAGCAATGTCCATGAAGAAGAAGATAATCCTCGCGACAGTGGGTGTTCTTGTCCTTGTGGCGGCCGGGTATCTGATCATCGGTCGCTCATCGAATTCTGACCCAACGTCAGTGGCGAAAATCCCGGTGAAGAAGGGGAGCATCATCGACAAAGCGCTTGCCGTCGGGACCATCGAGCCGGAGAACGAGATCTCTGTCAAGTCAAAGGTTTCGGGAGTCGTGAAGAAAATCTTTGCCGACGCGGGCATCCACGTCAGAGCAGGCGATCCCCTCCTGGAGGTCAGGCCGGACCCGACGCCGCTGGAACTCGCGGAGGCGAAACGTCAGCTCCAGCTCCGCGAAGTGGAGATGGACAACCTGACACGCGATAGCAAGCGCCAGGAATCGATGGTGGGCAAACAGCTCATCTCGACAAAGGAATATGAGGATTTCCAGCAGAAATTCCAGGAATCGCAATTGCAGTTGAAGCTGTCGAAGGAACGCCTCGCCCTCCTGGAAAGCGGCAAAGTGACAATTGAGAATATGGAAATCGAATCGATCATCAAAGCGCCCATCGACGGGTTTGTGCTTCGGAAGATGGTGGAGGTGGGTGACCCGGTCACTCCCCTGACGTCCTACCAGGAGGGGACGGTGTTGATGAAGATGGCAAACATGGAGCGGCTGATATTCAAAGGAACGGTCGACGAGATTGACGTTGGCAAGCTCCATGAAGGCATGCCAACAGAGCTCAAGGTGGGCGCGCTCCCGAAAGACACCATCAGCGGTACCCTCTTCAAAATTTCGCTGAAGGCGGAGAAAAAGGAAAACGCCACTGTCTTCCCGATTGAGATCGCGATCCCGGTCTCACGCAACAGCGTGCTGCGAGCCGGGTATTCCGCCAACGCCAATATTATCATCCAGCGAAAAGACAGTGTCCTCACGATCCCTGAACGTGTTGTCACGTTCCGGAACGATTCCGCATTCGTCAACGTGGCACTCGGTCCCGGCAGGGAGGAGGAACGATTCGTGAAGACGGGTCTCAGCGACGCCATCAGCATCGAGATCGTTTCCGGGCTGAACGAAGGGGACGAGGTGTTTGAGAAGCCGGTGAAGAAGATCGAATAACACCTGCGGGACAGGTCTCTCTCCATGGATCAAGTCAAAACAACGATCAGCGAATTCCTTCGGGATCTCCGGGCACAGAAGCTTCGCACTTCCCTCACGATCTTCGGCATCGTGTGGGGGACAGTCGCCATCGTCGTCCTCCTCGCATTCGGCATGGGATTCAAGAGACAGCTGTCCATCAATTTTCACGGCATCGGCGAGCATGTTGCCATCCTGTTCCCCGGGAGCACGACAAAAGCGTACCAGGGGTTCGGTGTCGGGCGGCCGATCCGTCTGGTCGAAGACGATGCCTGGCTGCTTGCATCACAGATTCCGGAGATCAGCAGGGTGAGCCCGGAATTCATCTGGTACGATGACCAGATCCGGGTGGGGGAGAACATCATCAACACGGCCGTGACGGGTGTCTACCCGATCTACTCGGACATGAGAAATATCATTCCGGCCGCCGGCGGACGGTTTGTGAACGAGCTCGATATCAAGGACCGCAAGCGCGTGGTCCTGCTGGGCGATGAAGTGAAGCGGCTCCTGTTCGGAGAAAGCGAGGCGGTGGGGAACATCGTGTTCATCGGACAGGTGCCCTTCACGGTGATCGGGGTGATGCAGAGGAAGACACAGAATTCTTCGTACGAGAGGCAGGATCAGGACCGCGTGTTTATTCCTGCCACGACCTACGCGTCCGTCTTCGGAGAGCGTTTCGTCAGCAACATCATCTTCCAACCTTCGGATCCGACGCGGTCGGAAGCGGTGATCGATCGGGTGCGGGAAGTGCTTGCCAAACGGTATCGGTTTGACCCGGAGGACAAAGACGCGATCTGGGTCTGGGACACGGCAATGTTTGACAAGTTTGTCTTTTATTTCTTTCTGGCGTTCAACATTTTCATGGGCGTGATCGGGAGTTTCACGCTGGCCGTCGGCGGTATCGGCGTGGCAAACATCATGTTTATTGTCGTGCAGGAACGGACGAAGGAGATCGGGATCAGGCGGGCCGTCGGTGCCAGGAAATCGACTATTCTCCTGCAGTTTTTCGCCGAGACCTGTATGATTATCGGGCTTGGCTCGTCGGTGGGGTTTCTGATCGCGCTGGGTATCACCAAAGCCTTGCAATACATCCCGATCAAGGAATTCGTCGGGACGCCGGAGGTCTCGGGCCAGGTGGCGATCGTCACAGCGCTTGTTCTGGCGGTCATCGCGCTTGCTGCCGGCTTGTTCCCTGCGCGTCGCGCCGCAAATTTGAATGTCGTGGACTGCCTGCGCGCGTAGGCATGCACCGATGATTCGTCCCTCGTACGCTGAAGTCGTTCATCGGAAATCTGTCATCGTGATTCGCCGCACCTGAGAACGCCCTATGTGGCTCGAACTGCTCAAAGAATTTTTGCAGGATCTCCATGTGCACCGCACGCGGGCGCTGCTCACGCTGTTGGCAATCACGTGGGGAACGGTGGCGGTGGTGCTCCTGCTCTCCTTCGGTGAGGGGTTGGGGACACAGATGATGAACGGGCTGATGAACGCCGGCAACCGGATCATGATTCTGTACGGTGGGGAGACGGGGATGCAGTTTGAGGGCTCGCCCAAGGGGAGGGAGATCCGGCTGATGGAGGAGGACGCCGAGTTGTTGCGCCGGGCGATCCCGTCGATCGCCATGATCAGCCCTCAGTACCGGCGTTCCATCCGCCTGACGTACGGGAGATACTCGACGAATACCGAGTGTGAGGGCGTCAATCCGCTGTTTGAGGAGATGCGCCGCATGTACCCTTCGGCGGGGGGGAGATTCCTGAACGAGACCGACGTCGCTCTCCAGAGGCGCGTTCTTGTCCTCGGGCATGAAATTGCAACGGACGTCTTCAAGGCGGAGAACCCCATCGGCAAGACCATCATGCTGGACGATCTTCCGTTCACCGTCGTTGGGACGATCCAGAAGAAGCTCCAAACCTCGATGAGCAATGGGCCCGATGCGCGCCGCGCAATCATCCCCTACTCCACATTCCGGACGATGTACGGTAACAAACAGGTCAATTCGATTGTGGTGAGGCCGGCCGACCCCGCATTCCAGCAGCAGATCAAACGGGAAATCTTCCGCGTGCTGTCGAGGAAATATCATTTCGACCCCGCCGATGAGCGGACCCTCTTCATCTGGGATTACATCGAAAACGAAAAGACCAGCCGGCGGATCGGCCTCGGCGTGGAGATTTTCCTGTTCTCGGTCGGCTTTCTGACGCTCGTCATCGCAGGCGTGGGTGTTGCGAATGTGATGTATGTTGTCGTAAAGGAACGAACGCGCGAGATCGGCATCAAAATGGCGGTTGGCGCCACCCGCCGCACCATTCTGGCGCAGGTCATCTTTGAGGCGCTGTTGCTTGCATTCATCGGCGGAACTATCGGCATGCTATTCTCCTGGGGTGTTGTCTCCGGAGTCCGTCTTCTCCCTTCGAATGACGGACCGATGCAATTTCTCGGGAAACCGATCCTTTCGATGTCGACCATGCTTCTCACCTCGGGCATCCTTGCGCTGATCGGCTTACTCGCCGGATTCTTCCCCGCACGCCGCGCGGCGTCGGTCGATCCGGTGGAGTCATTGAGATACGAGTAGGTCATCGCCCTCCTGCATTCCGCGCACGGCGCTCTGATCCACATCCGCCGAATCTACGCCCCGGGCAATTCCAGCCGCGCACATTTCTTGCTTCCAAGACCGAATCTTGGTACATTGAGAAGAATTATTGAGCAAGCAGCAAGGCGCGCGTGACTTTTCGAACTCTCTCCTTCACCATCTATCCCAGGGTCAAGGGGTACCCTCATCTCTTCGTTCTGGAGCGCGACGGTTCGCTTCTGCATTCACAGGATACCGGCGAGCTGGAGTCAGGGAAGGGGCATGATCCGGAAAAGGTAATGGCTTTCCTGAAGAGATGGAACCCCGCAAAAGAGTAACAACAGGTGTGAGCTCGCATTCGTGACGGAGGGCTCATCCGTCGACCGTGCTGAAGACATGTCAGCCTCTATTCACAAGGTGAAAGGTACTGCACTCATGCTTCGAATCACAGCGCTTGTGCTTGCAGTGGCGGCATTGCTGGCTCCTGTCGCATCTGCAGGCGACAACCCGTATCCTGCACCAGCATTTTCCCTGAAGACAGCGGACGGAAAAATCGTCGACCTGAAGCAGCTTCAGGGGAAGGTGGTTGTCGTGAATTTCTGGGCGACCTGGTGCGGGCCGTGCCGGGCAGAAATCCCGGGGATGCTCGAGGTATACGACAAGTACAAGGCGAAGGGGCTCGAAATCGTGGGTATTTCCCTCGACCGGGACGGATGGAAGGTGGTGACGCCGTTCGCGCAGAAATCAAAAATCACCTATCCGATCGTCCTGGGCGATGAGGCGCTGACGAAGGTCTATGGCGGCATCGAGTACATACCCACAACATTCCTGGTGGACAGGAAGGGGAATGTGATTGCGAAGCATGTCGGGGGTGTATCGAAACAGGACTTTGAGGCGATGGTCAGGAAGGCGCTGTAGCGTCCTCGTCCTGCCGGGAAAAGCAGAAAAGCCCGTCTCACAATTGTGGGACGGGCTTTTTCACTGACGTCTCGTTGCGAGCGTATCAGCACTTGCTCCAGCCGCAGTTGTAGCAGACAACGCATCCGCTGACATGTTCGACCGTGCTCCCGCATTCGGGGCATGTGGCGAGCGTCTTGGGTGTTCCTTCATGCGACGATGTGCTTGGTGCCGCGGTTGCAGCCGGTGTTGTTCCGGCCTGTGCTGCGGCCCGGATTTCGCGGTAGCGCTCGCGGTTCTCGATATAATGTTCGAGGACCTTCCCGATGGCGTCGGGAGTGGAATGGATCTGGCCACCCTGGCCGTCCCACACAGGGCTCGGGCCGGAGATGCCTTTGAGCTGCTTCACGATCTCCCGCGGCTCGATGCCGCTGCGGAGCGCCAGTGAAATGAGGCGGCTGATGGCTTCCGACTGGGCAGCCGCGTTGCCGCCTGCTTTCCCGATGGTCGTGAACACCTCGCACAGGCCGTTGCCGTCTTCGTTGATGGTGACGTACAGGTATCCCTCTCCTGTTTTCACCCGTTCGGTAACACCGAAGGTCACCTGCGGCCGCTGGCGGGGGCCTTTCCGGCCCTTTTCCTCGGTCGGTGCGCTGCCGGGCGTCGTCTTCTTCTTCGCATACTCCTCGGTCTGCAGAATTCCTTCGCGGCTTCCCTCGCGATACACCGTGATGCCCTTCAGCCCCGCCTTGTAGGCCGTCATGTAGATATCCGCCACGGTTTCCACGCTGACGTCTTCGGGCAGGTTGACCGTGGAGGAAATGCTGCTGTCGACATATTTCTGGATCACGCCCTGCATTCTTACCCGGAAATAGGGGTCAATCTGATGAGCGGTGACGACGTAGTCGGGGAGTTGCTCATCGTCGCCAAACAGCTGCTTGACCAGCGGGTGATAGACCTTGTATTCGGAGAACGTATCGCCATCGTGGTTCTTCACGCGCCGGCGGTAGCTTGTGCAGAAGATCGGCTCGATGCCGGAGCTGGTTTGCGCAACGATCGAGCCGGTGCCGACCGGCGGAACGGTGATCACGGTGCTGTTCCGGATGCCATGCTGACGGATCTGGTCCTGGATGTCTTTTGGCAACCCCTGAACGAACTTGCTCCTGGAATAGCCTTCCCACGAAAAGAGCTGGAACGAGCCCTTCTCTTTTGCGATCTCGATCGAGGTCCGGTACGATTCGTCGCGAATGACGCGCATGATCTTCTCGGTTTCCTCGAGGGCGGCCTCGGAATCGTATTTGATCTTCATCAACACGAACGCATCGGCCAGCCCGGTGATGCCGAGTCCGATGCGTCGGTCGGACGCCACGGCCTTCTTGATCTTGTCGAGGGCGTGGTTGTCCATGTTGTAGTCGATGATGTTGTCCATGAAGCGTGTAGCGACGCGCGTCACCCGTGCCAGCTCCTCGTAATCGATCTGGCCGTCATCGGTGACGAACTTGCCCAGATTGATGTTGCCGAGGTTGCACGCGGTGTAGGCGGCGAGCGGTTGCTCCCCGCACGGGTTGGTGCTGGCAAGCGGGTTGGCGTATTCCACGTTGTGGTAATCGCGCATCGTGTCCCAGAAGATGATCCCCGGTTCCGCGGACGCGTGGGCGTTCTTGATGATTTTGAACCAGAGCTCCTTTGCCTTCACTTTCCGGTAGCTTTTGTTGTTCCAGCGCAGATCGAAGTCGGTGTCGTTCAGGACAGCCTGCATGAACTCGTGTGTAATGAGGACGCTGACATTCGCGTATTGGACTTTGACCTTCCGGAGGTCGTTTTTGATCGTGATGAATTTCTCGATATCGGGATGGTCCACGCGCAGTGTGAGCATGAGCGCGCCCCGCCTGCCGGCTTGCGAAACGGTGTTCGTGCTCTCGCTGAACAGGTTCATGAACGCCGTTGCCCCGGGGGAGTGGTCGATCGTTGCATTGACCGCCGCACCTTCGGGCCGGAGTGTGGAGAGGTCTGTGCCGACTCCGCCGCCCGTGCGGTACACCATGGCGGATTCCGCCAGACAGGTGTAGATCCCTTCGAGGCTGTCGTCCTGGATCGGAATGACATAGCAGTTGGAAAGCGTTGGACGGCGCCGCGCATCTTCACGGCCTGCGCCATGCATCACTCTCCCGCCGGGGACAAACTTGAAGTCGAACAACAGCTCGAGGAACTTGTTGTACCAGTACTCCTTGTCGTGCTCCACCGATGCGATCGCCTTGGCTATCCTGTTCCACAGGTGCATCGGCCCTTTCTCGTTCGGTGCGAGATACTTCGACCGCAGCACATCGGCTGCAAGATCGTTCTCGCCGTAGTAGTCACGGCAGTCCAGTGCCAGGTCCATGATGCTTTCACTCATGGCTCCTTTGCCCTCATTCGACCGGGCATCGCCGCCTTTCGGTCCAACCGACGTTGTGGAATGATTTTCCTTTTGAGCCATATCCGGACTCCTAATGCGTGTAATGATGAGTAATCATGGAAACTCTCAGAATAAGAATACAAAAGCCCGACTCCAGTTGGCTGGAAATGGGCTCGTTGCAAGGTCGTTCGTCAATCTCCCGGAAGGCGGAGGTGAGGACCGGGAGTTCAAGGGAAAATCTCATGCACTGAGAAAAGCATTGGCCGAAAATATACAACGTTGAGGAGGCGAAGTCAAGTAGTTTTTTTGGTGACAAGGTTTGTCGTTGAGGAATCAACCACTTAGAACACGCGACGCTTCCGTCACTCCGTGTGCGCAACTCTTGCGCTCAGCGGATACACAAAAATGCTGGGGAAAATCATCGAAGTTGATTTTGTGAAGTGTTCACATTACTTTGCACTGTTGTTCCTACCACTGAATCCCTGTTGAGGACCCCACTATGGTTGCCGTACAGTTTACGACGATCCCTGAAATGTTCCAGAATCTTGTTGAAAAGTTCGGCCATGAAGAGCGGCCGATCATGATGTATAAGGCGGAGGAAGGCTACAAAGGAATCCGCTACAAAGAATTGAAGCGCAAAGTCGATCTGTTTGCTTTCGGCATGGCGTCGCTGGGGCTGAAGAAGGGCGAAAGGGTTGCCATTATCTCGGAAAACCGCCCTGAGTGGGTCGTCAGCGACATGGCGGTCGTGTCGCAGGGAGGGGTGACGGTCCCTGTGTATCCTACGATGACGGCCAAACAGGTGGAATTCATCTTCAATGACGCGGGCGTCCGGTTCGCCATTGTTTCCAACCAGTTCCAGCTCAACAAGGTCATGCGGGTCTTCAAGGAGGTCAAGACCCTCGAGAAAGTCATCGTGATGACGGAAAAGGGGGCGACACTTTCTTCAGAAACGCTGCTGTTTTCACTGGTCTCAGAGATGGGGGAGGCGTTTGAAAAGCTCAATCCTGACGCTCTTCAGGCCGCCATGAAGATGGTGAAGCCGGAAGACCTTCTCACACTCATCTATACCTCGGGAACAACCGGGAATCCCAAAGGTGTCATGTTGACACACGGGAACCTCGCAAGCAACATAATCAATACCTCCTCCGCTGTGCACATCTATCCTGATGATATCTTCCTTTCTTTCCTCCCCCTGAGCCATTCCTTTGAGCGGATGGCAGGATACTACACCGGTCTGGCCTGCGGGGCCACGATAGCCTATGCCGAGAGCGTAGATACCGTGAGGGACAATATGCTTGAGGTACGGCCGACCATCATAACGACCGTGCCGCGTCTCTTCGAGCGAATATACAGCCGCATCATGAAACAGGTTGACAGTGGTTCACCCCTGAAAAAGAAGATCTTCCACTGGGCTATCGCCGTGGGCAAGGAATATGCGCAGATGGCAAAGCACGGGACCATCAACCCGGTTCTGAAAGTGAAACACGCACTTGCCGACAAGCTCGTCTATGGTAAGCTCAGAGGGGCGACCGGCGGCCGGATGAAGTTCTTCGTGTCCGGTGGCGCGGCGCTTGGAAGAGAATTTGGCGAATTCTTTGAGGCAGTGGGGCTCAAGATCATTGAGGGATATGGGCTTACGGAATCTTCCCCGGTTATTGCACTCAACCGGGTCGAGAGCTACAGGTTTGGTACGGTGGGGCACCCGATT
>Ga0315275_10000080_pt1 | contig 70744 bp, 121 predicted proteins | sample YL17G03_0_MG_FD_205557 | JGI IMG/M metagenome (GOLD analysis project Ga0315275, IMG submission 205557) | Sediment microbial communities from Yellowstone Lake, YNP, Wyoming, USA - YL17G03_0 | ecosystem: Environmental > Aquatic > Freshwater > Lake > Sediment | place: USA: Wyoming | collected... | reverse complement strand
CGACGGGGTGCGCGGTGAGTTTCTCGTGCGTTGATACGGTGCATGTCGCATACGTGGCCAAGGATTGTTCGCAAAAGACGTTGGTGTGCGGGACGGGGAAGGCGTGTCAGGCCGGGGATTGTGTCTCCACTGCGCCAGTGACGCCTCCAACCCCGACGCCGCCCGTGACGAATGCGTGTGATGGCGTGGTCTGCCCGGACTATTGTGATGCGGCATACACGAGCTACACGCAAGGGACATGCGACAGCGCGACGGCGCAGTGCGAGTATGCGAGCATCAAGACGAACAGCCCCGGATGCCTGCCAGCACCGGCGAACAACACCCGACAAGCTTGCGGGGGCACTGACCCGAACATCATCGCGGCACGGCCTTGCCCGAGCGGACAGACGTGCGGCAGTGACGGTTACTGCACGGGTGTTGTTCCTGTGCCGAAGAGGGACGAGACGACGCCATCGTGGTTCGACTCGTATGGCTACTACCTCGGCGGCGCGGTCATCGTGGCCTTGCTCATCATCTACTTGACGCTGGACAGGAACAACAGGAAGAAACGGGGGGGACGATGAAGAATAGGCGTCAGAAGGCGTTGGCGTTGTTGGTCGCGGCGGAGCAGGAGTTAGCGAAGTTCAGGGAGCGGCCACAGTTCACGACGCTTTCGCAGGCCTGCGAAAAGACGTGGGTGGCGATGACGTTGTTCATCGAGATAAAATCGGGGAAGAACATCAAGAACGGGGCGACGATGCGGAAGGAGGCCAAACAACTCGGCTACGAGGGGTTGTATTCACGGTGTCGCATCCTGCACATCTTCCACTATGAAGGCAGCGTCGCGCTCGGGTTCAATGAGATGGCGGAAGAGGTTGAGGAGTTGATTCCAGAAGTGCGACGGGAATTGGAGGGGGGTCGATGACGCGCATGAGGAAGTGGCGGTTGAAGTTTGCTCGGCCAACGCATTTTGAGCTTGGCTTGGTCGTGCTCGCGTTCCTGTTCTTCATCGTGATGGATGCGTCGCAGAACATCGGTCAGGGGGCGGCGCACCCGTTTGCGGTGATGACGTGGTGGGGGTTGCCGGCCATCATCTCGTGGTGGGTGTTCTTCGCCGCATATAATATCACGCTCTTCACGGTGTTCGGGCGGAGTTTGCGCCAGATGGCGACGAGCTATCGCTATGATGTCGTGTTCGGCATCCTCGCGTTTGTCGGCTTGCTGTTCATCCTCGGGGCAGGGGTGTTCGCGTTTTACGGCAGTGCCGATACGCCAGTGCCGTATATCCTGAACATCCCGCAGATTACGGTGTATCATTTCGGCATCGCATGCCAGCTCATCGCGCTGCTCTATTTCATCATCACGGAGTAAAACTATGAAAAAACCACGAGTGCATTTCCGGCTGACGAGAGGGTGGGAGTTGTTCTTCATCGTCTTGATGCTCGCCGCGCTCATGGCACTCTTTCAGGAGACGAGCAGCTTCATGGAGAAGGGCATTGGGTGGATGCCGCATCTCGTCAGCGGCATACAGTTCAGCGGCATCGCGGCGTTCTGGGTCACGGTGATTGTGTTTCATATCGCGCTCTTTTCCGTGGTGGGGCGGAGCGTTGGGGTTCGGGCGAGGAAGCGCACGGCGACGTGGCTGGATTTGGTCGCTGGGTTCATCGGCATCATCGGTATCTATATGATTCTGACGAGCACGATGTATTGGCTCTATAAGGGCGAGACGACTATTGAGTTCCTGTTCAACATCGGCAGCCTGTTCCTGCTGCGCTTGGGCTTCGTCTTGGAGGCGTTGGTGAGCATCTGGTTCGGGGTGACAGAATAAAATGGCAGAAGCACAACGGACATTGCACATTGTGACGGAGATGTTGGCTCTCCCCTTGGGCGTGTTCTTGATATGGCTCGGCGCGACCTTGCGGACGAAGAAGTGGATTCGCGCAGCATTGATTATCGCCGGCGCAGGCAACATCATCATCGACGGATATATGCTATACACATGGTTTGCAGTATGAGGTGGACACGATGGCAAAACCAGTCAAGTATGGTCATGTGAAGAGCGGCAAGGACATTGAGCGTATCAACGACCTGATTCGGCAGGAGGTGCAGCTCTCGAAACGGGAGGCATCGCTGACGAAGCTCTACCGCCGAAGCGCGTATCTGGCGACGCTCGCGCAAGCTCCGGCGTGGTCGCACATCGCTGGCGCGAAGGCGAAGGCGAAGAGTGAGTTCCACCGGACGGCGACGCTCATCAACAGTCGGGCGAAGGCCTTGGGCATCGACAAGCGATATGACACGAAGTATGGGCGGGGTGAGTGATGGCTGATTCCTTACGTGTGTTTTGGGATGATGGCGGCGACGGGCAGGAGTTGTGGATTGAGCAGCACACCATCAACGGCTTCCAGCGCATCTACACGACGAAGAAAGAACTCAAGAGGTTCCAATGACGAAATTCACCATCATCGTCGATTATGGCAAGCCGTATGACATCAAGGTTGGTTCGGAGCGGGAACTCAAGACGGAGTTGCTCAAGCTCAAGCGGCAGTTCGAGGCCGGCGGTGAGGACGAGTATCCGTATTTCGACGTTTTTGTTGATGACGAGCACGGCAAGGATGTGACGGACAAGATGTTCAAGAAACTCGGGGTGAACTGATATGGCGAACCGGATTCTTAATCAACGAATATTCAAGGTGAGCAAGGATATTACGGTGAAGTGCCGCTCGGAAAAGACGAGTAGTGGCTTCCGTCATTTGGCGACGCTCTTCGTTCGTGGTTCGGAGCGGGAGACGGCGAAGGCGACGTATCAGAACCGGACGTGGGAGCGCTATGAGTTCCAGTCGGTGTTGAGTCGCTTGTTGGAAACGACGACTTCGCTCACGCCGAAGGAGCGCGAGCAGTTCAAATATTTCATCGAGCAAGACCACACGGATTGGTCGGGGATGGAGAGTGTGGCGAGGATTGCGTCGCTCGGCGAGGTGTTCGGCACATCGAAGAAGGAGAAGAATGATTGGAAGGCGCGGATGCTCAAGGCCGGCCTCGGCAACAGCGGCTTGGAGATGCCCGAGGACTGGGACACGTTGAGCGAAGCTGAGAAGGAACGGCGGTTGAATCAGGCGATTCAGCAGTTGCGGGAACACAGGTGATGATGGGATGCCGGGATTCCTCTCGTTGAAGCAGCAGCAGAAGGCCGTTGATGCGGTGAAGCATCGGAAGGCGAAGGCGGCGTTCAACAGGTTTTGGAAAGCGATAGCGAAGATGGAGGTGGAGTGATGGGAGATGACCTTGAGGATTACATCAGCGATGAAGTGTTGAGTCATGGCACGGGGTTCTACGAGTTCTTGAAGCTCACGGACGACCAAGTGAACGCGCTCCAAGACGCGGACAAGTTTGAATTGGAGGATTGGGACGTGATTGATACGTGGGGCTGGGCGGGCACGGAGAGCGGGAGAGACGAACACGCTTACGAGAATCCCTACAAGGAAGTGGAGTTCACGATGATTATTGACGGCAAACGAAGGAGCTTCACCGCGAGAGAGGACAAGAAGGGGCAGCTGCACTTCAGCGAGACGAGGGGGAAATGATGACGACCTACGGAGATGCGTGGCTGGACGGGTATTTCAAGCGTCGGGCGAAGCTCGATGCGGCCATCAACAAGTATCCTGACTTTTCATTCCCGGCGTCGCTTGGCTTGCGCATGCACCGGATGGATGTGGAGTGGTGGTCGCACAAAATAAAAGACCCGGCGAAGCGGCGGGCGTTTCAGGATGCCGCGCACCAGCTCATCGCTGGCAAGACGTTCGCCAAGGGGATGGGTGTGCCGCGTGGCGTTGATGTAGAGCATCTCTATTATACGGTGGGGCAGGGTTGGTCGGATGCGCAATACGCGGACTTCCTGAACAGGATGGACTGATGGACAGAGAGGCGAAGCTGCGGGCGGCGGTCAAGACGGCGTTCAGGAAGTTCCCACCGGAGCAGCACGGCGGTTGCTTCGTGGCGACGCGCTGGCTGGTGAAGGAGTTGCCGTGGTTGCGCGAGCGCATCATCGAGGTCGATACTGGCCGGCAGCCACTGCACCATTGTGTCGCCGTCACCCCGGATGGCCGCATCGTGGATACGCAGCTCTGGCAGTTCGGCCTCGTCATGCCCATCCCGGTGGCGAAAACGCGGCAAGGCATATATACGGAAGAGGAGCACGAGGCGTTGCTCCCGAGGGTGCAGCGATGACGCACTACGTGAAGAGCGAGAACCCGGCGTGTCGTGGCCTGCCGATTGTTGGCCGGAAGAGCCTATTCCTCGATGACGGCCTGCACGATATGGCGGAGTGTGCGGTGTTCTTGGAGGCCTCGCCGCGCCAGCACGAGCGCAGCCGGCAGGAGATTGAGCGGCTCAAGGGGGAGATTGTGGAGCGCGGCCACGCGCACCTGCCACCGTTGATTATCGCGGAGGAGGACGGGCAGGTGCAGGTGCTCGACGGCAACCATCGGGTGCTCGCCCTCTGGGAGTCCGGCATCACCCATCACCCAGCGGTCATCGTAGAAAAGAATATATAGGACTCGATTCTTCCGATTGTTGCGATTCTGAAGTAGGCAACGCCACGGCAAAGCCGAAAGGGAATCCTTGTAAGCAGATGGCTGCGGAGGATTTCCTATGACTAAACACAAAATTATTCGTTGGATAGTGGACGCTTCAACAGGATGTCACATTTGTATTTCGCACAAACCGCCCTCAGTGAATGGGTGCATGATGGGGTATCCTCAATATGGCGATGGGGGAAAAAATCGTTCTCTGCATCGTGTGATTCTCGAAAGGAAAATAGGGAGGTCTCTGGAGAGTGGAGAAGTAGCGATGCACACATGCGATGTGAAGATGTGCATCAATCCAGACCATTTGGTTGTGGGGACGCAGAAAGACAACATGGAGGATGCCACAAAAAAAGGATTGATGGCATCGGGGGAGCGATGTGGAAGAGCAAAACTCACGAATGAACAAGCAATCGCAATAGCGAAATCGAATAAGCCGCTTACCGAACTCGCGGAAGAGTATGGTGTGAGATACATCACGATTTATGCGATAAAAACGGGGCAGAATTTCACCAGAGTGACGGGGCTGTCTCGTCGGGCATTAGGAAGGAGAAAATAGAGGGATAAGTTTTTAAATAAACAAGCATTGTTGAGTGTAATGCTGCGTAAGTAGGCATCGCCTTTCGAGGCTACCGCCGAAAGCAGCGGAGATGAGAACATGACAGAGCAAGAAGCAGTTGCTCTTCGTGCCGTCGGCACGAATGAGTATAAGTGGACATACAGCAACGTCCGCATCGGAAAAGACGAGATTGGCGATTTCGAGATTCTGGCCAATCATCGTGACTTGCGGAAAGGGCACATCACGCGGATTTTCCGCACCCTGTGCAAAGGCGACCACTTCGAGAGCGGTCTGGTCGTGAACAAGCGAGGGAGAAAGCTCCGTTTGATTGACGGCAACCACCGCATCACCGCCATCCAGCGGTTCTTGGAGAAGTATCCAGAGAGGCACGTCTTGGTTGCGCTACACGTCTATGACAACCTGACCGACGACGAGGAGAAAGAGAAGTTCAACATCTGGAACAAGGGCGTCAAGCAGAGCACGAATGACTACATCCGTCTCTACTTTGACGATGTGCCGTTGTTCCGCCGGCTGCGCAAACCATTATTCCCAGTAGATGTCTGGTATGTCTGGAAAGGGAACGAGATGGAAGTCAAGCTGTTGCTGAACGCATTTTTCGGCACGAAAGCACCGAACTACGTCGGTTATGCGCGAATGAATGGCGAGGATTTCATCAAGAGAGTCCAGCAGATGACGAAGGACGACGTGGCGTTGCTCAAGGCATTCATGTCGGAGTATGTCTCGGTGTTTGGCGAGCCGGACAAGCAGAGTGTGTGGTATCGCGCAGTAGTGTTCAGCGGGATGATGGATATGTGGATGCGCAATGCGCAGAACGTGCCTGTGCCGGCCATGACAAACCGGATGAAGCGGCTCTTGCGCAATGCGCTCGTGTTGAGTTGGGCGTTGAAGCCGGACAACATGGACAACTGTATCTTGTGTCGCCGCGACATCATCGACGCGATGAACAAGAACATCAGCAAGAACCTCGTCATGTAAGGGGTTTCCTCTCTTTTTTCTTTTTTTCTTTCTCGTCGAGAAGCGTTAAGCGACAGTGTGCTTTTGTCGTGCATCAGTGTGGGTTTGTCGCCAGTAAAAATTAAATACGCGCACGTCTTTCTATCGTTGTGCGAAAGAAACATGTCGCACGGAGAAACAACCATGAAACAAGAGAGATGTAACACGAAATACTGCCGGAATCCGGTAGGCCTGCGCGTCGAGGGCATCCCGCTCTGCGACGACTGCTGGGTGAAGCGATGCGAGGAGCGGGAGCGGGCGTGGCGAGAGCGGCAGGTGTCAGCGTGAAGCTCGCCTTGAAGAACACGACGCGCTACGACACGCGCACCCTGCGGCGGCTCATCCTCGCCGCCCTGAAGAAGAACGGCCACGCGCCACAGCGATACATCTGCGAGGTCGGCTACGCCAAGGGGCAGTTCATCCACGGGTGGGCGACCATCGGGCATCCTGAAGTGAGCAGCGTCGGGACGTGGATGCGGTTGCTCTTGCCCCGCGACGAGGCGGTCATCACGCCGGCGGACTTGAGCTACGTCCTTGACCACGAGATTGGCCACAACCTCGGCCTGCGCCACAAGGAGATGCGGGGGCGTTGGGGCTACCCTGCATGGACGCAGGAGTTTGTGCTCGCCCAGCGGCCTCTGATTGCGTCCAGCAGGCCTCCGGTGGATAAGGTGGCGTTGGCCAAGGCCGCGCTCCGGCGTTGGGAGTCGAAGCGGAAGCGGGCGGAGACGGCCATTAAGAAGTATGCGGCTGCGCTCCGTCGGCTGGAGCGAAAGTTGGTTGTTGGAACATAGAGTTTCTGTAATATATTTTGTGGTGGTGTTGGTTTGTCGTCGAGGTGTGATGTAATTCCTTGTAAGTAGTAACAATATCGAAAGGTTTATATAGAGGTATGCCTCTACCACTGTCAAAGGTGCGGCACAGACCACACCAACGGAGGAACTTTATGCAAACGAATTTTTGGAACAAACACAGTGCAGCGCACATCACCGCCGTCGTGGAACAGCTCCCGAAGGCCGAGCTTCGCGCCATCTACGCGGAGCAGCCCGGAGAGAGCGTCATCTACAAGACGGAGAACGACAGCGTGAACGCGAGCGACCTCACGCCACTCACCGACAAGGCGGTGTTCGTGAACAGCGAGCACGTCGCCACTGTGAGCAAGGACTACCGGCTCGTCCAGCATGCCGAGGCCTTCAAGCCTATCATCGAGGCGTTGGCCGTCAAGGGCGTGGACAAGTTCGAGTTCACCGCGTGGGCGAACAACCGCAAGGCGTATCTTGGGGTGCTCGTCGCCGAGGCCGCAGACACCATAGAGTATGGCTTCCGCTGCACGAACAGCGTGGACGGCAGCCACAGCATCAGCTACGGCCTGTCCGCGCAGCACGTGGATACCTTCGCCGACATCGTGGAGAAGGAGCACGTCACCGTGTGGGGCATCAGGAAGGTGTGCAGCAACGGCTGCATCATCAAAGTCCCGCTCAAGAGCGTCAAGTATCTTGATGTCGAGACGCATCGGCAAATCACCGACCTGATGACGCAGTTCAGGAACATCCGCCACACCAAGGGTGCGGAGGAGCGCGTTCTCGAAGTGCAGTATCTCGTCGAGGCGTTCTTGCTCTTGCGCGACCCGGTGAACCGGATGATTTTCGACGCGCAGAAGCTGCACCTCAACCCCGCGAAGGTCAAGGAACTCATCACGAAGTATGTTGGTGAGCGCGTGGCCAAGCGCATCGAGGAGCAGTTCTACGCGAGCAACGACGACAGCCTCTATGGTCTCTGGAACGCGGTCACGGCGGTGGCCTCGCACACGGACGACTACAAGGACGGCACGAGGAACAGCCTGCTCGACAAGGCGGCGAACCTCTTGACAGGGGAGCTTCTGCTTGCAGAAGCCCCTGTCGCGGAGTGAGGTGACGCCATGACCGGCCACACAGAGGTTGTCGTCAAGGACGACATCGAGTTTTGCAGCACCAACCACGACTACGTGCGCGGCGAGCCGCGCAAGCTGCGCATCGTGCTCTTGCAGGGCGCGAAGAGCGACAAGAAATACTGTGACACTGGCGATTGCCTCAAGGTGTTCCTCGACGGCAAGGAGGTCGTGAGCTTCACTCGTGACTTCGGTGCGCCAGAGCTGCTCGTGCCGGAGAGCTACGAGGTCATGTTCGAGGCCGACGATGAACATCGTGGCCGTGAACGACAGAGCATCCGTGGCTACGAGGTTCAGAAGCTCAAGACGGCCAGAAGTGCTCTCACCAACCTGCGCGAAGTGCTCGACGAGGTGGACAGATGACTGACCGCACCATCAAGCTCGGGGAGTATCATAAGATGCTCCCGATACACTACGTCGGCAAGGTGACGAAGGCGGAGTTCAGGGAGATAGAGGTCACGGAGAAGCGGCAGAAGTATCCGTTGCTCCGCCTCACGTGGCTGCGCGGGCTGCTCTCCGAGAGCTATGCGGGTTTCAAGGGCAAGAAGCTCCACATCACCATCGACGTGATAGACGACGAGGTGGATACATGACCCGCCTCACCAACGCGCAACTGCGAGAGCGCATCCTGACGACTGCCAGCGCAGACAACAACTTCCTGATGAACGACCTCAACGGGACTGACCTCTTGATGGACGCGGTGAGCACCTCGGTGAAGCGCATGAAGCGACAACAGCTCTTGCAGCTCGGCGAAGAGGCGAAGCATGCCACCTACTACGACAAGAACGACCCGGACAACCACGACGACGAGGCGACCCCATGACTGAACTCTCTGAGGTCGAGCGTCGTCACGGCTGGACTGACCGCTACAACGACAACATCTCCTACACGGATGAGCTGCCCTCGAAGGAAGAGCCGAATGTCTGGTTCGCCTTCGCCTTGGATGAGCGTCCGATGCGGCTCAAGGAGGACGGCAAGGGTCGCGTGTGCATCACGAAGGACGACGCGCTCTGGAGCGACGCCGAGGATGGCTTCATCGCCACGGTGTTCGTGCAGGACGCGACGAAGTGCCACGTTCTCATCAAGGAAAGCGAGGGTTGGAAGCACAATCCAAACGAACACAACGATGAGGTGTTGCGATGAGAATACGAACATGGAGGATACAGGACGCGCTCTGGAGAGCGACGGGAACGCCGCGCATAGGGGTGTTCCGGTTCGCGCCGTGTCCTTGCGGCTGCACAACGACAAGAGGCATAGGCGTATCACTGTTGTGGTTCGGTGTGCGATTGGAGGTGCGTTGATGCTGACTGCGCATTGCCCGGTTTGCGGCAGGAAGGCCGAACAGAAGCAAGGGACGATAAGCCGGCGGTGGGAGTGCCCGGAGCACGGGAACATCGGCGGCGATAAGGTCGTCGATTGGAGGGAGACACTATGATTGACCAGAAACCGATGAAGGAAATCACGCTCAAGCTGCGGAGCGGCGAGGAGATTGCTGGCTTGCAAGCGTCGTGCGGGTGCGTCTATACGTTTCTTGATAGGCGGCAACTCACATTGACGAATGCTTGTAAGGAGCACGGCCAAGACCCTGTGAGGCTCACATGAAAACTGCACGGTGGACACTTACTCTCACTACGCCTGAAGCATGTTTTGTGAAAGAAGTATTGATGAATATTCTGCCTGACCGCATCAATGATTTAGAAAAAGGTGATACCTCCTCACTCTCTTTTGAACAAGCAAAGAATTTACTAAAAAAGGTGCAAAAACTATGACCATACCGATGAACTGTGCGCGGTGCGGTGCGCCGACACCGGCATACTCGGCGCGGGATTGGCGCGAGCCACGCAAGCACCGCTATGGCTTGTGCGCGAAGTGCTACATCAAGTTCAAGGTGCATCGGCCTGCGGAGGCGGCGCATGGCGAATGAGGTGTTGGTCGTCCCGTCGTGGAACGAGGAGGACTTGTTCTTGGCGCGGATAGAGCAGTGTTGGGTGAATGACGGCTCGCCCAAGCCAAGGTATATGATGATGCGGGAATTGCCGGTGTCCTCACGAAAGATGGATGATGCGTTACGGACGTTCTTCATCGCCAACGGCGGGCATGATTTTAATGATTATCAGAGGTTCACGGCGTTCATGGAGTCGCAGTGGAAGGAATCATGGGTGGATAGTGGCCGGTTCGTGCGCGAGGCGTCGCGCACGAGGCGCATCTTCATACCGTCGGGAAGGAAGAAGCGTCTCGGATGGAACATCACGGTGGAACTCAAGGGTGTTGTCGTGAACAAGAGCATCCTCACGTATCTTGAGGCGATGGGCGAGGATGCGTCGATGTTGCGGGCGTGGTTCGATGCGCTCGGCAGGAAGGAGTATGGCAGTTTCGGCGAGTATCTTGATGCCAAGACGAAGTATCTGATGGGGTTGAATCCCAATGCCTTGCTCAAGGATGTTCGTGCGGGGTGCGATGAGAAGCTCAAACGGCAGCAAGCGAAGGTGAGACTATGAGCCATTATCTCGTCCGGCTGAATGAGGTCATCACGCTCGGTGTGCCGGCGTTGGATGTCAAGTATTTCGACATCGCGGCGGAGCGGTTGCGTGGCGAGGTGAGCGCGTGGCGGCTCAAGGCGTTGCGCGAGCAGTTCCTCGGCGCGATACAGCGGGGGGATTTCAAGTATGTCTCAGACTAATCTTTTGCCGCTCAACGTCGAGACGTTGCGTTCGTTGCCGGGTGAGGCGCGGTTGGCGTATCAGCGGACGCTTGACCGTCGCCGGTTGGAGGATGCGGAGAATTTTCACCGGCAGGAGATGTTGAAGCTCTCCGCGCTCCTCAAGCATCATGGTGTTCGTTATTACAAGACGATGGTGCGGCGGGGGACGCCCTACATGTTCGGGTCGGAGTTGTTTGAGCGGCATGAGGGGTGTGATGCTTGCGAGGCGATAACTGTCGCGTTGAAGAACCGGCAGGTGTTCAAGAATCGGATGAAGCAGGTGGAGCGGCGCATCGCGGGGAAGGATATTCGTGGCTTGAGGAAAGCCGAGTATGTCGGTTGTCCGTTGTGTCCGGCGAAGTTCGCGTCGGCGAAGCCCTTGCATTATCACGTTGCGAAGTGTCATCACGGGACGGGAACGTGCGGTTTCTGCAACAAGAAGTTGCGGCAGTGCACGGCGTATCGGCGGTTCGTCACGATGATGCGGGAGCGGCATGCGCGGGAGCGGGGCAGACGCCTTGATTGTCAGGTGTGCTTGCGGAGGTTATTGTCGAAAAAGAGGTTGCATTATCATATTGCGAAGTATCACCATCTCGGCGCACGGTGTGGCGTCTGTCGGAGGCGTTGGGTAGAGTGCAAGGCCTACCGGCGGTATGTGGGGGCGAAGCGTGGAGCGTAACATAATCCCCTTATTGAAATAGGGGGCTTTCAGCCCTATGTTCAGCAAACAGTTCCGGAGTGGAGAGATGCGTCATCACACGAGCTATGTGGCTGTGTTACATGCAGCCTACGCAACATACAGGAAGCGTTGAAGTCAGCGTCGGAGGAAAAACCACAATGCAAGCACACGAAACTGTCGCCGTAGCGACTGCCGAGCAGTCCGCAGCGCGAGCACGTCTGGCTCGTATAGGTGGGGTTCTTGAACACAGCCTGCTTGCCAGCCTTCACCGCTTTGTAGGTGGTGAAGGATTGCAACTGGCGGAACGCCCACCCGTGCAACCATCGGTTGCGCCGGCGAGCGTTCTGTGTCCGTCCGCGTCCGAGCGGTCTGATGTGTGTCAAATCTTCAAAGACGATGGTGTCTGCCTTGTTCACAATTTGTTTGCTGATGTTGTGGTTCTTCCACGCCATGAACCGTTGCTCGCGGCTTCGACGCCGCGCAAGGCGGCGTCGTGCTGCTCGTGTGCCTTTGGCTTGGAGTTCTCGACGAGTGTGACGATACTGCATGATGCGCGTCCGTGGAGCGCGGAATACGTCGCCGTCGCTGGTGACGGCGAGGTTCTTGATGCCGAGGTCGATGCCGACGACGTGGCCGTCGCCCGTTGGCGCGGGCGCGTCGTGCTGGAAGCGGAAGAGGAAGTAGGCGCGTCCGCGCCGGTCTATCGTGAGGAGTCCTTCGCGCATCTCCCAACTGAGGTATTGCGTGTAGCAGGCCGGGATGGTGATGGGGAAGTCCCGTCGTTCGTGCAGGAGGCGCAAGTGCAGGACGCCATCAGCATATCGTGCGCTGCGCGGGAAGTTGTAACCGACGCTCGCCCGCTCTACATCCGGCTTGGTGACGGCCTTCTTGACCATCGCGCAGGCCTGCGTGATGCAGGCGATGCTGAGTTGTGCTGGGAGGGTCTTGCGCAGGTGCGCATACACAAAGGGTTGCAGCTTGACCTTATTCTTGATGCCGCGCTTCCACGCGGCGTCCACGCAGTATTGCAAGCCCTTGCGGAAGGCCGTGACTGTCATGACGACTTCAGTAGTTGCTGGCAGTTTGGCCTTGGCAGTCACGGTGCAGAGCATCCTCTCAGGAGCGACGCTATGTTTATATACTCTCTGGTCGCAAGACCACTGGAAGAACGAAACGGAGGCGGGAACGATGGAGCGTGACCCGGAGTGCGAATTGTCGATGGAGGCTGGCCGTCGGTGGTTGGTGCATCTCCAGACGGGGATGGTCGTGCTTGACCCTGCATCGTTGCAGTGGCAGGCGAGCCGTCATAAGAATCCTGATTTGAAGGTGTTGGCGCAGCGCAAGTGGGATATTCTCTATGCTGATGGGTTCAAGTGCCGGGCGTGTGGTGAGTTGCGGTGCTTGACGATTGACCATATCGTGCCGTTGGTGCGGGTCGTCAAGGGGGAGTATGCGGCGAAGGGCATCGCTATCTCGTTGAGTGAGGCGGGGAAGATTGCGGCGGAGGAGCGGGTGTTGCTGTCGCGGTATCCGTTTGAGAATTGCCAGACGTTGTGCGCGTGGTGTCACGCGGAGAAGAACGAGCGGGCGAAGGTGCATGGGATGGGCAGCAAGACGTATTCGACGGTGCGCCGGTTGCTCAAGGAGTTGAGCGATAGGTATTCGATGGCGCGTGACCCGGAGTTCGGCATCATCAGTCACCCCTTGACGAATTATGGGATGATTCTTGATGAGGGGAAGAGGCTCGTGGCCATCAACCCGGAGAACGAGGCGTGGGCGCGGGCGTGGCTCTTGGATAGTGTCACGAACAACGCCGGGAGCGTCTCCGGGGTCGTCTTTCGTTGTCATACGCCGTATCGGATTCAGATTGCGGTGTTGCTGCGGCACGTCGTGCCGGAGGAGGAGTGGCCGTCGTTGGCGCATGATGTCTGGACGCAGACGGAGTTCCCGCATCAGCAGAAGAATGAGGTGCTCATCAAGCTCTTCGAGAAAGTGCCGCCGGCGTTGTTGATGGACGAGCGCGATTACGCGGCGTATGAGCGGTTGCCGAAGAATATCACAGTCTATCGTGGCCTGCAAGGGAAGCGGGCGCGGGTGGAGGGGTTGTCGTGGACGCTTGACCTCGGCATCGCGTCGTGGTTCGCTAATCGTTTCGGCCAGCACGGGCAGGTGTTCAAGGCCGTCATCCCGAAGAAGGATGTGTTCTTCTTCACGAATGCTCGTGGTGAGCGTGAGGTCGTGCTTGACCCGCGTGAGTTGCGCAAGGTGGGGGAGGTCGAGCCGGTTGCTCCCGAGCAGCCTCACGAGCACAACATTTAAATACATTCATGGAGTCCCAATCATTATGACACATCGCATCTATTTCGAGAACAAGGAGACACCATTCTGCAAAGCGGCGAAGAAGCTCGGCGCGGACTACATCGAAACGATGGGTGAGGAGGAGTTCGCCGTATTCTCCTCGAAACGCTACTCAAAACCTGATGAGGGTGGTGAGCGATTCTGTGTGGCGATTCGGTGGTGGAGAAATTCTGATACGGTTAGTGTTGGATTCTTGCAGGCATCCTGTGAGAATTTCGTCCACGCTCTCTATACGTATGACGTGACGGACGCCGACTGGCTTATCAAGATACTGACGCTCATCAACAAAGAACGAACAAAGAAGAAGGTGAAACCATGAAGCAAAAACGATTACGGATGTTTCGGAAGCGCGTGAGGGTCGTCAGGGCGTTGCTCAAAGACCCGCGCTACAAGTCAATGACGGAACGAGAGCGGGCGTTCACAAAAGCGACGGGCGAGAGCGGCTACTCGTTCTGGACGGCGGCGAGGCTGATACGCCATCACAAGGTGGCCACGCGCATCACCGAACTCAAGGAGCAGAAGCATCGCACGGTCAAGCACCCGTTCATCACCGTGAAGGCGGACGTGCCGCGTGAGGAGAACACGGTGCTCTTGCAGGGCGTGACGTTGCGCATCGACAAGAACCGCAAGGTCACGATAGAGTTCCCTGAGATGGAACTGAACGAGTCGGTGGATGACCCGCAGCAACTGAGCATCAACTTGCCACGGGAGTGGCTGGAGCAGCAAGGACTCAGCGGGAGTAGCACGGTCAAATTGCTCTGGGATTACGAGACGGGAGACCTCATCATCAAGAAGGCGACCTGAATGCACACGGCGGTGGTGCGGTGCTGGCGTTGCCGGTATCCGGCGGCGGTGTTCCAGCAGGATAGGGATTCCGAGTCCGAGACGATGTATTGCCCGCGCTGCGGCTACTTCTTGGAGATAAGCATCTGGGGGCGCGAGGAGGAGAAGCACAAGGGCGCGACGGCCTACACGCTCAAGGGGCAATCGCGGGAAGTGCTCGGCTCGTATGATGATGCTGGGGCGTTCTTCGCGTGGGTAGAGGAGAACCGGGCGTTGCTACAACAGGCCACGCTCACCGCGAACGTCGCCGGCGCGTGGATGCGCATCGACGCGCTCACCGGCGTGGCCACGCCATTTGAGGTGGCACGATGACGGTAGAGTATTGGCTTTTCCTCGGGGTGATATGTTTCGTCTCGTTCTTGCTCGTGTATCTGTGGCGTTGCCCGCTCGGGTTGCATCGCTGGAAGCACTCATACAGCTTGCAGGGGAAGCACATGATGACGTGTAAGATGTGCGGCCATCAGAAGGTGACGCGGTGAAGCACTTGTGTGGCGAGGGCAGTGGTGAGAAGTGCAAGCAGTGCGAGATGCTCCGGGTGCGCTTGCTCAACACGAAGGGGGAGATTCGGTTCTTGCGCCGCCAGTTCGCGCTCCTGCGGGACAGGTGCGACAGGATTCTGCTGGCAGAACAGCACATGGGCGGCAGGAAGTTCTTTTGATGGAGGGGATGACTGATGTTCGCTTACAAACAAGGACGGAAGGGTCGTGGGAAAGACCGGATAGCGGTGTGCCGTATCTGTCACAGGACGCGCATCAAGTGCAAGGCCAAGACCGCGCCGAACCAGAGTTACTGCAAGAACCCGCCGCGATTGTGCGGCTACTGCACGTTGCACTGCAAGCTCAACGAGGAACGACGGAAGGCGAAGCGATGACCCCGGTTGAGGCGGCACGGTTGATGATTCGGAGGACTCGTGGATAAATCTTACACGGAAAAACGCATAGAACTCGGTCAGGATGTCAATAATGCGTGGTCGTTGGTCGCGGCGCGGTTCGCGCAAGAGCATGTGCCGTTCGGCGCGGAGGACGCGCTGGCCGAAAAGCTCTTTAAGCGGCTCTTCCCAGTCGTGCAGAGATGCAGCCAAGAGGCGCGGGAGGCGGCCAAATGAGAGACCTTGAGCCGGTGACGATGGATACGACGCGGCAGTGGGATGAGCGAAGCCGCGCCACGTATCGGGGGTCGGTGCAGCGGCAGCGCATCCAAGAGGTGCAGACGCTACTCACCGCAGATAAGGCGCGATTGCAGTTCTTGTTGCGCAAGCACGGCGTCATCAATATCAACACCCTGAGAAGGCCGAAGAACAAAGGTGTGCCGGTATTGTGGAGATTCTCGTTCATCTTCAAGCACCGGAACTGTGAGGACTGCGAGAACATCAGCATCTGTCTGAGCAACATAGATAAATCGCGGGCGAAGATACGCAGCCTCAAGGCAGGCTACAAGCCGCGAGCGGCGCATCTGCGGCATTGCCCGTTCTGCGCATCGACATTTCGGAGTCAGGTGGGCAAGTCACGGCACATCAAGCATTTTCACGGTGGCGCATGAGCAGCACTCAGTCGGAGGAGACGTGCCCGGAGTGCCATTTCGAGGCGGGCATGATGGACTTCAACTGTCGGAGCGGGGAGGAGGATTTCTTCTGTGACCGCTGCGGGTATGTCTATCATCTTCGTGCCGTGCTCGATGAAGCGACGACGAGGGAGAAGTATGCGGCGGCCAAGCGGCTCTTGCTGGCCGGGGACTACGATGCCGCGCTCAAGGAGGCGGGGAGGATGGGACTCGTGCGCTGGACGCCGGCGGATGGTCACGTGCCTATCAGCGCGTGGAGTGTCGCGGAGAAGGAGCGGGAAATAAAGGATTTTTTGCGGCGGTGCGAGGACACGAACTTCCTGCTCTGCTACAAGCTCAAGGATGGAAAAATCACGTATGAAGAGCTGGAGGAGAAGCACACAGGGTGCGTCCGGGCGCGGGCGAATGGCGCAATCGCCACGAGCATCGAGGGCTACGATGACCTGAACGACCTGCTCACGTGGCTGGCCAATGTGAAGGAGCACTTGCAAGAAGCATCCTACACCACGAAGGAAGCGGGTGGTTGGGTGCGCATCGACGCATTGACGGGGAAGCGGACGCCGCTCCCCGACGACTACGACAGGTATGCGGAGGCGCAAGGATGATGGACGGTGATGATTTGTTAGAGCGGTGGTGCAAGGAACACGGCATAGATGCGGATGCTATTCCGGGCGGTGTCTGGAGGAAACTCGCCGGGCTGTTGGATGAGAATGTGGAGGTGGCGGTGAAGGAAGAGAGCAAACGAGTTCTGGGAGAAGCAACACCGTATCTCAACGCCAAGCTCAAGAAATATCGGGTGGCGCGATGAACGAACATAGATGTCCGAAGGAGATAGAGCACCTCTGCACGATTTGCACTCCGAAGTTCGGGAGCGATTGGAAGAGCATCCCAATATCGCTTCAAAAGGTCGAGGAGTTCCTCGACTCGAAGAGAGTGTCGAAATGAGGAGGTCGTCGTAGCATGAAACCCGTATTTATTGATGTAGATTATTTGTGCCACGAATGTTTTTCACAAGAGGATGCTACGTTTGAGTGTGTGTTAAGGAAAGACCATGATGGAGAGCATCTTGGTTTTCATAAATCAGGAATGATGCTGTGGGAGGAATGAGGAGGTCGTCGTAGCATGAAAAAGAAATCTCTTGATTGTCCGTTGTGCGAAGAACACCTGAAGTTGCACAAGGAGGCCAGTCTCTCGAATGGCGAGGAGGTCGTGCCGATATATGTGTGTGAGGAGTGCGACCAAGCCTTCGCCATCATCGACGGCCTGCCGCACATCGCGCCGTATGACGCGAAGATGAAGCCGATTCTTGAGGTGTGCAAGGAGTGCGGTCACGAGGAGTGTTTCCGGCAGAAGATGGTGTATCTCTGTAACGACCTCCTCATCTACGACTCGTTCTGCGAGGATTGTGCGGTGGGGCGCATCCGGCAGTGGAAGAATTACGCCGACAAGAAGGGGATAAAGGAGATAACGGTGGAGAACGTGCAGGAAGTCGCGGACATCTACAACATGGTTATGGAGAACGAGGTCATGGCCGACCCGGTGAAATACCGGAAGGCGATGGAGACGCCGCAGATGCGGGAGAGAAAGTAATTTAAACCAGTGTTCTCAAAGAGGGCAGCATGGCGCGGTTTGATGAGGAGATACGGCATTTCAAGAGCACCGGCCACCTGCGTTGCCCGAACTGCAAGACGCCGTTCGTGCCGGCGCGGGACAGCATCACGGGCAGGAAGAGCAAGCATCTCTGGAAGAACAACTGCAACTGCTACAAGAAGGACATCCAACTTTCTATCGGGTGAGCTATGCGGGATGATATAGAGGACGAGGCGAAGTGGTGGGCGGTGGCCACCATCGGGTTATTCTCTATCTGGCTGTTCGGACAAGTGGAGTGGGTGGTTCTCCCAACGATTGCGGGCGCGGCGGCCACGGCAGTCACAGAGTATATCTGGTTGAGGCCGGCGGCATGATTTTCGTGGTTGAGGGGCGGGCGTTGCTGGAAGGGGAGCTGCGGCAGCGCAAGCGGCTGCTCCAGACGCTCAAGGAACGCCTCAGTTTCGAGACCAAGGCCATAGAGGAGCTGGAGCGGCAGCTCGGCAAGTAACGCAGCACAAGCGATTCTATACAATCTGGTGTAAAGGGTATTTGTGAGGTAAGGGGAGTTGAGGTAGGTTCTCCCAAGGTCGGCCAGCACCTTGTTTTAAAGCAATTCGTTTATTGCGATTGTCGAGATTGCGTTGCAGCCGTCGATGTTCGCATTCTTGAGCGAGTTCAGATGGAGAAAAACGTTCCATGACAGAAACAATATTTCTTAAACAAGCATTCTCTCTCGCTTTTTGTTTGACGGCCTCGATGGATTTTTTAAGCCATTCATCATCGGGGGATTTTTTTAGTCCGTTTTTAAGAATGAGATACGATTTGTAGGGTTCTGAAGAGTGTATTCGCTCATGTTGTTCTTGCGTTACGATTTGAAGGTTAGAGGGGTCATTGTTGTCACGGTCAAAGTCAATGTGGTGGACAATTTCATAGCAATAGAGTTTCCACCCGCAATATGCTTCTGCTGCCGAACGATGAGGATACACCACGGGAGACGGAGGCAACGCTCGATTTTTAAACCCTCCTACCTTAGTTGCGTATGGAAAGTAAGGCGGGGGAAGGGTATGTTCTCATAGTTGCATTGGAAGTGGTGGGGGGGTATCGCGTCGGCGGGATAGAGATTCAGCACCAATAATCCTTATTAAGATGGCGCAACCACGGTAGGGTATCATGTTGCTACATAGCAACATGCGGTGGTCGCTTTTTGGGGCAGGAACAGCGTCAAAAACTCACGGAAGCAGAAAGGGGTGTTCTCGCGCTCTTGAAGGAAGAGCCGCTCACCATCAAACAGATTTCTCGACGACGAAAGACCACGCGGCAGGCCACGGAACGACTCATCAAAAGCATGGTGAAGAAGGGCTTTGTGCGACACATCGGGACGCTTGTTGTTGCATATACCTATGGTGGGTGGGGTATCCCTGAAAACGCAACCATCTCTTATAAAGGAGAGCACATGGTGCGGTTGCATGGTGAAGCGTATCGCATCGAGCCGATTGCGACATCTCCGGCGTGGGAAAGGGTCAAGGTCTCCACCAGTATCATCTTCCAAGGCAACACCGTCGTGGCCTACCGCGACTGCCTCATGGTGTTCTCCCTGCAATCATTTGAGGGGCGGACAACGGACGATTGCGATGCTGTGGCGGTGCGTTACTGGCTGGGCTACTTCCACGGCCTTGAGCGGCGATACGGCTTCAGCATCCTCAAGGAACGCGCTCAGAACATCAAGCGGGTCAGGGCGCACTATGCGGAGAAGGACAACGAGTTGGCGCGGGATTTGCGTAGGAAGAAGCAGCGCAAGGTGCGGGTGTTCGGGACGAGGGATAGTAAAGAGTGGTTGCTCTTCGATGACAGTCTCAAGTTGGATGAGGCCGAGACGACGCACAGCCCGACGCCGAAGGATGAGCGCACGGCCAAGGAGGATATGGGGGTGGTCATCCAGCCGATTTTCAACGATTATCGGGACAACTGGAATAAGATACTGCTCCCGAGCGTCCAGTCTGACATCATCAGGGCAGGGTTCGGGGAGCAGCACAGCGTGAACAAGGAGACCTCAGAGAACATCGTCAAGCTCACAGCACTCGCACAGCAGCAGAGCACGATGATGGCGCAAATCTTGCAGGCCTTGGCGATACAGACCGGCCAGCAAGTGCAGCCGCCGCCGGAAGAGCTGAAGGGAAAGAAGAAACCGGACTATTTTGGCTGAATCATCGCCCGCCGCGTCTGATGAACACGTAGCATTGTCGATTGCCGGAGATGCGTTCTGAGAGCCGATACGTGTTGGTATTGACGAGGTTTGCTTCGTGTTCTGTCATGCACTCTACGATGAAGGGGTCAGTTGTCATCGTGGGGTGGGTGGGTGGGAGTAATTTAAGTCCTGCGTCGCCGTGTCCTGTGGCAAAAGTTTTTATACTGGCGCACTGGAGAGCGTGTCGTGGATGAATCTCCTGATGAGGTTGTGCCGGTAGAGCCGGAGAAGGGTTGGTCGTGGGGGGAGTGGTCGATTCTCGTTCTGGTGGTGTTGATTGTCGTCGCCATCGTGCTCTTCCTCAACTCGACGCACACGTTCTGGTGAGGTCGTTGCTGGCCGAAATCGAAGCCTTTATCTATGAGTGTTCTCCAAAAGGGGTTTTGGTGTCAAAGTGGTGGATGAGGTCAAATACATCAAGCTCCGAGCATCGAAGAAGTTGCATGGCCAGTTGAAGGCTCGTGCCGCGCTCAATGGTGAGAGTCTTGAGGCGATGTGCTTGGCTGCGTTGGAGAAGATTCTGGGGGCGAAACGATGAAACAACCGACTGAGGAGGATGTGGAGAAAGTTCGTGGGACGATGTTGCCGGTGATGGTGTTGAGTGCCATGATTGCTGGTGCGGCGGTTCTGGGGGTTACATCGAGTTTGCTGCAAGGGCGTTTTACTGGCGGAGTGTTTGCGATAACCGTTCTGGGTGTGGCGGCGATAGGGGTGTTGCTGTGGGCAATCTTCAGCACAGAAAAGTTGTTGGGGGACGGGCAGTGAGGTTCTGGCTCATCGCGTTGTTGCTGGCCGTCCCGTTGGTGAGCGCGAATCTCGTCGTGACACCGCAGAACCCGACGCTCTCCGTGGTGTGGAATCAGGGGTCGTATTTTTCTATGGTGTTGTGGAATAACAACACCGTGCCCATCACGAATATAACGATGAGCGCGACCCAATACTTCACGTTCCCGAGCACGGTCTCGATGAACCCGAATGAGACGCGCACCATCAACTATGCGGTCTTGACGAACCAGTTGTTCAATAGTCAGGTCTTGACGACGACGGTATCGTATTTCACCATCACGTCGTTCAGTCCGACGCCGCAGTCGTGGGATGTGAATATCACGGCGGGTGGTTTCCAGCCGTCCTCGTTGCAGATTGGCCAGAACGATACGGTGGTCTATCATAGCCAGATTGCGCAGGACACGCAGATTCGAGATTTTGGGTCTGGCTTTTCGCAGGTGAATGTGCCGGCGCAGCAGTCGGTGAGCGCGACGTATCCGGTCTTGGCGAACTATACGTTCTACAATAGCCCGTTGGGATACACGGGGACGTTGGTGGTGCTCCCGAGGAGTTCTGTGGCGTTGGCGCATGATAGCACGACGGATGTGCCGGTGCAGTTCCACCTGAGCAGTGTGCTTGCGCCGTCGGCGGTGCAGGTGAACTTGCTCTCGGCGAGCATTACCGTCAATAATAATCAGACGTATCCGCAGGCCTTGATTGAGGTGCGCAACACCGACGCGAACTTGGTGGTGAATGGTGTGCATTTGAGCGCGGATAGGTGGGTGAGCAGTCCGTTCTCCTCGAATGATTTTAACATTCCGGCGGGCGGTGTGGTGGATGTCACGTTCAATATCACGCCGTATGTCACGCAGACGAGCCAGACGAACATGACGCAGTATATCACGCTGAATGTCGGCACGGCGAACGCTGGGAATACGACGAAGCAGATTGCGGTGTTCATCAACTACCAGAATCTTGACCTCTTGAACATCGGCGGGGCGAACTATACGGTGACGGTCTTGGGTATCAACGATACGATTAGTGCGTGTCTCCAGCACATGAATGACAAGGGTTTCGAGTCGTGTCAGTCCTTGGCCGAGTTTTTCAAGACGAATGTGACGGTCATCAAGGAGATTCCCGCGCAGTATAAGTTCAGCGAGGTGGATATTGCGAACACGAAAACCGCGATTGCGGCGGTGGGTGATGTGTCGCAGCGCATCGAGAACAAGATGAATTTGTATCTCGATAAGCAGGCGTCGGTGGAGGGGAAGGTGGACGCGAATGCGGTGCAGATTGCGAACCTGACGGCCTTCGTGCAGACGACGCAGCAGGAGAACGCTGCTGTGTTGCGCTCGCAGAACCTGCGGTTCTGGGTCGTGCTCATCGTGGTCGGGGTGCTGGCCGTGTTCCAGCTCGTCTTGTGGGTCATCGAGAACGTGGATTACCTCGACAAGTTAGAGGAGGCGAAGCAGATATGACGATTGATTACGAGGAGGCCGCCGAGCCGAAGAAGCCGGAGCGTGAGCGTATCAAGCCCGTCTATCTTTGGATTCCTGCTATCGTGACGTTCCTTGTGTTCCTCGTGACGCTTATCTTGAAGCTCGCGGAGAAAACGCCTGATGGCTTCACGAGTTGGGGGTGGGTGATTGCTATCTGGTTCTTGACGCTCCTCATCACGTTTGGCGCGAGCATGGCCGCGTATCTCATCGTGAGCATCAAGGATAAGAGGCCGATGGAGCGGGCGTTCAATCGGCGGGAGTTCTGCGATACGGCGTTGCGGGGGGAGATTCGTCGGCGGACGAGTTATAATCTTGATGATTTCACGGAGACGGGGGATAGTGTCGAGGGGTTCGGGTGGTTCGGCGCGGGAAGCAAGAAGGATGACCAGAGCAAGATTTATTATCACTTGTATCGCATCCAGCACGGCACGAAGAAGCGGTATTTGCTCGGGATGATGGACATGGAGCAGGGGAACGAGGACAATGTGAACTTGGCGCAAAGCCCGATGAACTTCCAAGACCTGATGGAGCTTATCAACGAGACGGGGAATCGTATGTGTAAGAACCCGCAGCGGGTGGTGACGAAGGAGAGCGTCTATCGTGACGAGGTATCCGGGCGCGAGCGCATCGAGAAGGAGAAGAGTCCGTTCGACACGCCGGAGAACGAGGAAACTGAGGAGGTGCGGCCATGAGTGGGTTTCGGGAGAACTTGACGGTCAATATGTTGTTTCCAAACGCTTGTTTTGCCGCAGTGATGATTTTTGTGGCGGACAAGGTGAGCACTATCCTGTCGGATTCGGCCAGCGTGATGGTGTGGTTGGTGGTCGCCAGTATCTTGTCGCTTGTGAACTTCGGGTTGTTGTTCTGGAACATACTCAGGCCGCCGACAACCGACAAGCCCGTGCCGCTGAAGGAGATGGCTGTGCCGCGCCCGCCGAAGGCGTTATTGAAGGAGCATGGTATCGACGCCGATATAGCGCGGCATCGGGAGGCGTTTGAGCGCGAGATGCGCAGTGACGCGCCGCCGCCGAGGAGAATCATCTTGCCGCCGATAGAGATTCCTGTGCTGGAGGAGAGGCCGAGGCCGCCGATGCCCACGGTGCAGGAACTCAAGAACATCAAGCTCACGGACGAGCCGGTGGAAGAGCCAGAGCTGGCGCAGGAAGGGTATGATGACCCATATTACACAGGAGGTTACTGATGGAACAACGCCAAATTCTTGATTTCGTGATTATTGTGGGGAACAATGTGGATGATGAGTTGGAGACGTATAAGATTCTGAATCTCGTCCAAGACCCGAAGCACAAGAATGGGAGGGTTCTGCTCACGTTACAGGCGCGGGATGTCCCTATTCGGAAGAGTGGTGGGTGGTATTTCTTGAACTTGCTCACTGGCCGGCATCATGTTGTCGGCGCGTTGGATTTGGAGCGGAAGCGTGAAGTGAGTGTGGCGGAGGACTTGTTCATCCAGATTAAGGCTGGCAAGCCCAACGTGTTCCTCGCGTTTGCGGATGAGCGCGACAAGCTCCCCAAGGGGTTCAAGGACAATCAGCTCATGGATATGCTCTGGAACATGTTTTATGTGATGCGCAAGAAGAAGGAGGAGCAGGAGGAGATGCTGCGCGAGGCGGGGATGCAGCAGAGCGAGATTCAGGATTTGCTCACGCAGTCCCAGACGCGCCTCAACGATTTCATCTTCAAGCAGATGCAGAGCTACAACTCCGCCTTGGAGAACCAGATTCGGAGCGGCAAGCCGGCGCAGCCGCCGCCGACGGAAGAGCCGAAGAAAGGAGGGTTCTATTGAGCGTTCCTGCGCTGGAGCAGATTGCGGTGGCGGCCTATGCGGAGTTCTACGAGGCGAACAAGGGACTCTTCAAGAGCGACATCGCGGCGTATTGGCATCTGGCGCGACAGCATAAGGAGCGGCGGGTGAGGGAGTATAAGATAGTGAGTGGCAATTATAAGCCGAATGGAGGAGGAACACGATGGTAGTTAGCCCACAACGGATTAAGGATTTGCAGGCGATGAGCAAGGAGGAACTCGTGACGATGATTGCGAGCTACGAGACCGAACTGAGCATGAAGAACATGCACATTGACACGGTGGTGCAGGAGCGCAACGAGCTGATGAAGGCACTCAACGACAACCGCGTGAATTTCCCGTCCACGATGAAGGGTGTGCCGGTCATCGCGCAGCCGCGACAGCAGGAACAGCGGCCACCGCAACAGAAGCCGCAGCAGCCGACGCCGCAGATGTTCTGATGCGACGGACATCGCGGTGGCTGTTGATTGGCGTGTTCGTCGGGCTACTCGTGGGGCTGTCTGTTCTCTTGGCGTTGCGTATCGTGGGGCGAGAGCCGGTGCAGAACGTGACGAATGCTACGGTGGTCGTGCCGCACCCGAGCTACGGTGGTGGTGGTGGCGGGAGTCCTGCGCCGGTGCAGCCTTCGACGCCGCCGGCGCGTGTTGTCGTGCCGGTGAATGTGACGATAAACACGTCGGTGGAAGCGTCGCTTTACGCGGCGTATCTCCAGACCTACTTACAACCCGATGGCGGCGTCATCAGCAACGCGCAGCCGGTGAGTTGGTGTCCGAGCGCGTGTATCGGTTGCGATGCTGATGTGACGAGTGAGGGTATTGGGCGGTTGGCGCGGGTGGCGGTCTTGGAGGGTGACAAGGCGACCTTGGACAAGGTGAATGCTTACGCCAAGACAGTGATGAAGAACCCGGCGGGCTACCTCGATTGGAAGCTCACGGATGGCGTGGGCGGAAGCTGCGGCGGGAACAACAGCGCGGTGGATGGAGAACTCATCTTGATTGGTGCGCTCCTCAAGGCCGACCAGCGGTGGCCGAACAACGGTTACGGCATGGACGCAAGGAGTTTGATGGCTGCGCTCAAGCCCGGTCTCATCAACGGCACGTATCTGCCGATGTGTATGTATGAACAGGGTGGCGTGGCGGCGGCCTGTGAGCCGACGGTGTTCCTTGGCTACCTGAACTTGCCGGTGCTCAAGCAGATGTGTGCTATTGACTCGTTCTGGTGCGGCGTCCATGACGCGAACAAGGCGTTGCTCATCAAAGCGGTGCAGGGGCGGGGGATATACAGCACGTATTACATGACGCAGAATCGCTGGGCGTATCAGAATGCGCCCATACATCCGAATTGGTGCTTGCTCATGCTCTCGTCGGATGGCGATGCTGACGCATGGAGCGCGGTCAAGCCGTTCTACGACCAGCAGCGTCCGCTCATCTTGGCTGGCGGACAGCTGTGCCAAGAGTTCAACCCGTCGAGCGGGTGCAGGATGGCGAACCCGGCGTTGGACGTGTATGCGACGTGGTTAGAGATGGCGGGCGCGAGGAATGATACGCAGTTGGTCGCGGCGTTACGCGCATACATCGACAAGAAGATTCCGACGTTGCCGACGACGCCGCTCGCGGGCGTCGATAACTTCCAGAATATCATCACGCTATCTGGGTTGGGCGCAACGCATTGAAGGAGGGTATCACATGAACAAGGTCGATTCGAGTCGTCATCAGTGTCGCGTGTGTGACCGGCAGTTCATCAAGTGCAAGGCGATGGTGGGGAAGGTGCATTGCAAGATTGCGCCGAAGCGGTGTGGCTATTGTTGGTTGCACTGCCGGAAACGAGAAAAGTAAGAAAGGTTTAAATAGAAGAAGCTCCGAAAAGCCCATATTATCATAATAAAAAAGGTGATGTTGTGACCTCGTTGGGCTTCGAGATAGTGAAGAGCAAGACCACGAAGAAGTGGGCGGTGACGCTCGAAGTGGCCGGCGACCTGAGTTTCTCGTATAACGTGCGCCCGAACACGCCGGATTACGTCCCGCCAGACCTGAGTTTTCTTGGCGGCGTCGGCATTCCCGCGAACAAACTCTCTGATGTGGACAACATCATCGCGCTCTGCAACAAGTATGGCTATATGAAGGCCGCCGACATCTGGAGAAAAAAGACCATCTATGCAAAGACGATTGATTATCGCTTCGGCTACTTGACGGGCGCGAAGGCGCGGCACTACGCGAAGAACCCGAATGCCTACGGCGAGATGGTGAAGAAGGTTCGGAGGGGTGAACGATGATGGACGTGACCACGTTGAGTGTTGGCGCACTTATCTTCTTCTTTATCGTGATGCTGGCCTTGCTCGCGTTCTGGATTTGGATGTTCGCAGACATGCTCGGGTCGCGCATGCAGAAGATGACGAAGGGCATCTGGGCTGTCCTGTTCGTGTTCACCTATATCGCGGCGATAGTATGGTTCTTTGTGAGACCAAAACGGAGGCGAAGATGATGACTGAGAAGAAAAGAATACGTGATGCGCCACTGCGAGAGCCGACGGGACAAGACCCCGGCGGCACTATCGACAATGCAGGACTTGAACTCATGGAGCCATCGGAGAAATCGGAAGCGCTCACCCCGGATGAACGGAAGATGTCACTCTACGATTTCACGCAGAACGACGATTTGTTTATGAAGGATTTATATTTGACAACATCGGGTCTTGATGGTTGGACATATTTGATAGATACCGGCAACGACAAGGTGTATCCATTTGATGATTATCGTTGGTCGGCATGGAGAGATTTACAGGAGAAGGGCAAGGTAACACTCACCGCGATGGCGGCCAAGGATGCGAAGGATTACTTGAAGGAATTTGGTGATTGACGATGGTAATCTATGAGTTCGACGAAGAGACGGGCGACCTGAACATCAGGAAGAAACTCGGGGGGGAATGAGCGTGGCCAAGAGGAAAGTGAAGAAGAAGCGCACGTATCATCTGACGTTCAAAGGTCGTGCTGGCCGTCGCAATTCCTACAACCGCGTCTGCAACGATTGCGGCAGGAACTTCGAGGAATACAAATGGAATGCGAACCCGGAGTGCCCGGATTGCGGCTCAACCGATACGTCGATTGATGAGGAGGACTGATGGACACGGATGAGTTGTTGGAGATGTTGCGGGAGTTGGCGACGGGGACGCCTATTGAGGTTGGGCTTGCGAGCAATCCCGACAACGTGATTATCACGAGTCCAGACGGCAAGAAGTTCCGACACCAAATCACCTATGTTGGTGGCCAACGTGCTGCGATAGAGCAGGTTGCTGCGATGGCGCGTGTCTGGAAGAAGCGACAGATGAGGAGAGACCTATGACTTCGCTCTGGAAGGAACTCCGTCGGCAGTGGATGAATGCTGTCGGCACGGTGGTGGGTGATTTCTTCACCGCCATTTGGGATTGGATTGTGGGGCTGTTCAGGTGAGGTAGTCAATTACCCCCAATTAAAATTGGGGGCTTGCGACGACGCTCGCTCGCAGGTCGTTCCGGAGGAACGCTTTGAGGTCATCAGGTGTCACGTTTGGCCGATTGACGGGCGGCCTGCCCGCCAAGCGTGTAGCGAGGCAGGCGATATTGCGACGACCTCCTCATATCTTAAACCGTCCATAGTCGAGACGGGTCTTACAGCGCGGGCATACCTTCGGCCGCGCCGTTATTGCCTTCCACTCGTAACCACACTTCGGACACATCATTTTTTCACTTCTTTCTTTTGTATGGTGATACCGATAGCGATGAGAACTGACCTCTCTTCTCCTTCCATAATCTTGGCTCCCCAGAGGTCGGCTTCCCGGAGGTTGGCTCCCGAGAGGTTGGCTCCCCGGAGGTTGGCTAACCGGAGGTTGGCTCCCCGGAGGTTGGCTCCCGAGAGGTCGGCTCCCGAGAGGTCGGCTCCCCAGAGGTCGGCTTCCCGGAGGTTGGCTAACCGGAGGTTGGCTCCCGAGAGGTTGGCTCCCGAGAGGTTGGCTAACCGGAGGTTGGCTTCCCGGAGGTTGGCTCCCCAGAGGTCGGCTCCCGAGAGGTCGGCTCCCCAGAGGTCGGCTCCCGAGAGGTCGGCTCCCGAGAGGTCGGCTCCCCAGAGGTTGGCTTCCGAGAGGTCGGATTTCTTCTTAACCGCCTCGATAACCGTTTCCTTCATCGTTGCCTTCTTACTTTTAAAAAGAATCTTTCCTGTTATCTTGTGTATAATGTTCATTTCGATAACCTCCATTTAGAGATATGGATAGTAGTAATATATAATACTTTCGCCTTTATAAACTAAACCGGACGGTTTCACAAAACACCGAAGTATATAAAGAACCCTCCCCTGCGAATCACCCCCCGCGCTTTCGCGGGGGCCTTCCGATACGCTTTCCTTGCGCCCGGACCCGGGCCAAGCCGAGCAAAGTTCGCTCTCGAATACGGTCCCGCTCGAAGTTCGCAAGGGCCGCCACAACATACGCGGCGAGCCGTCCCGAGGCCGTGCCGAGGTCAAGGGCTTCCATATACGCCATAAGGTAATAAGTATTCCCCGCTATCATTTCCCAACGGCCATCGCACGATGTCCCGTTCTTCGTCCCGTTGAGTCCCCCAACCCAATCACTCGCGTTCACATTATAGACGCGGCAACCTGTCGACGCGTCTCCCGACACGAGAAAGATATGCGTGATATTCCCCGATACGTTCGCGGTGAAGTTCACTCCCTGTGGGTTTGTATCGCTTGTCGCGCAGGCCGATGTCGATGGTATCTTGACATGCGAGATTGGCGACACGGATGGTGTCGCGCAGCGCATCGTCAGGAGTGACGATGCGGGTCTGGATTGCGAGTTTCATATATCACTGAATAGTAACAACATATTTATATATTTAACGGAAAAACACGACGGAGGACTGACGCGATTCCCCACCCGAACAAGATTCGGGTGCTCCCTCGCGTCCTGACTTCGTGGTGTTGTTCAAGCGGGTGGCGGAGCGGTGGAGCGAGGACGAGTTGCAGGTCTTGGAGCATGACGAGCGCAGGCCGCCCAAGAAGTTCGTGCAGGCGCAGGGAGAGCCGGCGTAGATTCTGAGGTCAAGAACATTTCTTGTCGCGTGTCGCCGATGGCGAAGTGTTTGGCTGGATGCCAAACGATGTTCGCTCGTGCGACGCGCTGACAACAGAGTTATCTCACCTCTGTCGAAAAACACCGAAGGAGGTATCCCACACACCACAGATTGCGGTTCTCTTTGATTCTGAAGTATATAAACCCGCCGACAAGATGTAATATAGTCAGGGAACGGCCTGTTTGTGCCCTGTGGGGTATCCCCTGCGACGAAAAGAGAAAGTGTTTAAGAATGATATATAAACAAAACAGTCCCAAACCAACGAATACGCGCCGATGCCGGAAAAGGGCTGTTTCAGGAGCGCAGCCAACGCCCGCACCGGGGGCAATACTGGCGTTCTGGGACACGACCCGTCGCGGGCGTGAGGAAACCCTCCTCGGAGCACGAACAGTAGCGGATGCGCCTCCAATCCGGCCACAGGCCACGCCACGAACAGACCGCGCAGTAGTAAACGGCAAGGGGCTTCTTCGACCCGCGTGGTCGTATGTGGCCGGCACGACGCACACTGTTCCAGCAGAGCGGACAAGTGCGGCGGTGCTGGGGACGCTCACGGCTCACCGCAGCATCTCCGCCGGGGTGCGTATCTTGAGCTTGTAGCGGTGCTCCAGTTCCTCGCGCATCGCCAGAATATCCTCGTCGTCGGTCACGAACACGTCCGCGCCGCCCTTCTTCGCCAAGAGGAGGTGGAGGTGGATGTCTGAAAGGTCACGCTTCATGCCCGCTCGCCTCGTTTGGGTTTGCTGCGAATGTTCGCGTTGGCGGCGTCGAAGATGGCCTGCGTGACGAGCGCGGGGATGAGTGGTGTTGGCGTCCAGTCATCATCACCAAGATGCGTCTCCCCGCGATACACGCGGTTGCGGATGGTGGCGTAGAGTGTGCCGTGGCTGATGCCGTGGGAGAAGCAGATGGCGTCGTAGGGTTCGCCGGCGGCCATGCGCGTGAACATGTCGCGCACCTGCGCGGCTTCGGCCTCGTTGATGACGAGGCTCGCATCGGGGAGTTGCGGAAAGCGGAGGATGCCTTTCTCTTTGGAGTTGCGAGAATACCCAAGCGGCGATTTCCACGGCCAACCACCACGCGCATACACGGCTTCTTGGATGCTTTGATTGCGCGAGACAGTCTTGAGCAATTCCTCTTCTGCCACACAACTGAGTATTCTTCTCGTCAGCCGGTCATTGCTTTCATCGAGGCAGGAGAGTGCGACGCCGGCGGATTCGCAGTATTGGCAGAAGAAATCGAGGAAGGCGTTATGGCGAGAAATCCTGTCCCATTTGCAGGCCACCACGGAGTCGCCGCGCTTCAGGAGTCCGAGGAGTCGGCGGAACTCGTGGCGCGGCTGCAAGTCAATCTCAATCACGAAGTAGCGGCCATCCTTGAACTTGTAGCGCAGCTCGTCCTCGTGGACGCCGCCGCTCTTACCGGCATCAACGAAGATGTGCTCTCGCGGGATGCCGACAGCGATGAGTCGCTCAATTTGGGCGTCGATGCCGAGTCCGCTCAACCGCTGGTCGGCAGAAGAGACGCGGGCGAGGCCGTAGCGAGTCATGGTTGCAGCCCCGCGTGGAGTCGTGTCTTGACCGCAAGCTCTTCGCGTTGCAGCGCGTCAAGTATTTTGTAGAACTCATCGAGTTTCTGTATGCCGAGGGCTTTGAGTTCCTCTTCGCGCTCCGTTGCGCGTATCATGGCTTTAAGTATTTTCTCGAACTCGTCAAGCTTCTTCAAGCCGAGGGCTTTGAGTTCCTCGTGGCTCAAGGTGTAGAAGTCAGTTTTCACTCGACCACCCGCATTTCTTGTCCTCGCAATATTTGTCTCCGCAGAGAAGTTGTATGACTCGTTTCCCGCATTTCGGGCATCTCATCGCCGCACCAGCGTTCTGAAGAAACTCTTGAGGTCGGCGAGCCGCCACGCGCCGTGGCCGATTTGGATGCCGAGCGCGAAACCGTAAGCAATCAGCAACCCAGCGTCGCGCAGGCTCAAGACGCCATCAAGGAGTTTCGCATCGAGCCAGTCCACTACCGCACCCCCTTCGGGATGAAGTAGACGGGTTGTGTGTGGGTCGTGAAGCCGGCCAGTTCATCGAAGAACTCAATCTCGTGCGGGCGAGCCATCTCGATGTGCCTGCCGCCGACGAGGATGCTTAAGTCGGCCTGCACCGTGTGGTAGTTCCAGCCCGCGCCGCGAGTGCTCACGCGCCGGACGTTGCGTTGCACGAGTGCTTGTTGCACCTCTCGCACCGTCAAGGGCTTGGTGGCATCGCGGAGCACGGCGAGAATCGCCTTCCGGTTGGTGCTCAACTGCATCTCCGCGCCGCGCTGTGTTCCTTGGCCGAGCATGGCGCGGTTGGGGATTTCGTGGCCGCAGTTCGGGCAGGTGATGGTGTGGAAGGTCATCACTCTACCTCTGTTCTTCCGCCGGGAGCTTCGTCGGCGGTAGTGATGGTGTGCAGGAAAGGCATACCGCAGTTCCGGCAGGACGACCTTCGCATGTTATTGAGGGTTTTACAGGACTCGCATCGCTTCCAGAGCGAGCATTGGTTGTTTGGCATGTGTCAGCCTCCGCGATTGCAGCCTCTATTTTGGCAAGGACTTCGAGATAATTAGAAGGAAGTTTATCTTTTTTTCTGAGGTTGTCTCTGTGCCAAAGGGGTTGGTAGTTAAGATAGTGAAAACAAACACGCACTTGTCGAGGGTCGGCAAGGTTAAAATAGTTACAAGGGATTATGTGGTCTGAACTCCACCCAGAACAACCATAGTTTTGGAGAGACATCCCTTCGGTGAATTGAGACACTAAATGATTCTTGAAGGTGATTGCATCGCAGCCGAGGAGTTTTTCAGTTGTCGTATGTTTTCGAGTGCCGGCATGCTTGAATGCAAGCATAATCCGTGTTCTGGCGCACAATTTGATGCGAAGTTCAGGGTGAATGAGTTTTCTCAACCTAATGTGCGCATTATACTTATCACGATTTTTCCATCTCCAATTACGAGCATATCTGGCGGTGTTTTCAGGATGTGCCTTGTGCCATAGTGCATTAGTAGCATCGACTTTATCTCTATTCCGGTAACGGTATTTTCTGACTCGCTCCTTGATTTTTTCGTCATTGCGCCGGTAATATGCTTTCATTTTCTCATTGAGCCGTTCTTTATTGTCAGAGTATCGTTTTCTAAAATATGACAAGACCTGTTCACGGTTTTGGCGATAATGGGCGAGAGCCTTTTGGTTGAGGCGGGAACGATTTTTTTCGTAGTATCGTAGTCGATATTGTTTGATTTTTTGGTTGTGTGCGGGAATGGAATTATAGTGGTTTGCATATTGGCGGATGTGTTCTCGATTTCGCAGACGATATTCTTTGTTGCGAAGGCGGATTTGTTCTTTGGTCTTTTTTTGTGGTCGCGGAGGTTTGGGGTGGAGGAGTAGCTTCTTGTCTCGATACTTGCGGGCGAGGGAGCGGCGATGTTCAGGGTTTCTCCAATAGAGTTCTATGGCATATTTTCTTTCTTTCTCAGGATTGGCGTGTCGGCGTTCTTTCCGGCGTTCCATCATAGTCTCTTTGTTTCGTAGATACCATTGGTGTTTCCGCTCCTTGGCTGAAGCGGCAGGACGCACAGCGATTTCCTGTGTGGTGTTCATTCGATTCTTGCCCTCAGCCTTTTAGAGTCTGGCTTCCTGAAGAAGTATCTGTTGAGCCGTCCGTCTTTGTAGATGTCGGCCTTGTAGGTGTCGGCGTCGTGGACGGTTATCATAAAGAGGGTCTTGGTGAATTTGATTCCGGTCTTGCTGCTTCCCACAGTGAATCCTTGGATGGCGTAGGTCATGCCTTCTTGCAAAAGGAATCGGTCAATCAAGTAGGTGGCCAATGTCTTGTTGTCCTTGAACACTTCAACCGGAACGCCATTCTTCAGGCCGATGGCGCGGCTTGAGGAGTAGTAGTGCCATACGAACTTGGAGCGGGCGATGTGCGCTCGTTGCTTGATGCCCCACCGTTTCCAACCGGAGGGAGACATGGGCTGGCGAACTCGGATGAGAATCTTCATGCCGGTGCGGTGGCCGTCCTTGTCGCGCTCTGCCGTCATGTCTTTCGGGGAGAAGTTTCTCATCGTTAGTGCCTCATGCGCGATATGTGTCCAATACCCTCAGCGGTAACATGTATTCTGGGGCTGTAACAGTTGCAGTTTGGGTGTGCCCTCAACCGACATGGCCACAGGCCGTTTATCCTCTATGATTATGGCTTCTGGGGCGTCCGGGCTTCGTGTAACTTTTCTCCGGCGGTTATGATGTTACACTGCGTTGTGACCGCTTTTTGCCCATTATACTTACACCACGCTATATAAAATTATTGGTCGTGAGTGGCGAGTGCCTCTTTCTGTAACAGTTGCGGTTGCGGCCTCTCAGCGAGTGCCTCGTGGCATTTTATTATCATAATGATGCCTCTGCGCTCGTCGGTAGAATATTTCTCATCAACGGTGCTCTCGTCGTTGTGTTGCTTGCGTTCAACGACCAGTGGATTCTCACACGGCGTGTTTTTCTCGTCAGAAATATATCGTTGAGCGTGTTCAGCGCAACGGAGAAGTTCTCATAAAGCGTGGGGCAGGATACCCAACGATTTATCGTTGGGAGGAATGCCGTCGTCGTTAGCATCACATCCTGATTTTACCTCCATCAGTTTTTGTTGTTTTTGTTCTGAATTAAAAGCACAAAATAATATATGTAATCCTACTTCGGGATTAACACAATTCCTTATTATCTGGTCTTTTCTATGTTCCAGCTTTATTCCTTTTAGATTAATTCCATATCTATCTGTTGTTCCAGTAACCTTATTATGCTTTATTTCTGGTTTTTCAAATTCTTTGAATGAAATTTCAAAGTTAGACCAAAACAAATGTCTATCTAACTTTTGTGTTGGTTGTATCAGTGGTTCATAATAAGGAACTACATTTTCAACAACCCATTTTTTCTCTTTACAAAAATGCTTTAAAAAGATTATGAGTGAGTATAAAGACATATCTGGCATTTTAACTTCATAGCTTCCTCTTTTTGAAGCTAAATATCGCATCTTTGAATGTGTTTGACAAGGAGGAGAAGCCCATATAAAATCAAATTCTCTCCAGTGTTCTGTAAGATATTTTAAAGCATCATCCACTATCACATTATCTTTTGGGTAAAAAGATTTGTAAGTATCTGCAATTTCTTGATTAAATTCTACTGCTGTGATTTCGGCTTCGTCACCCCATAATTTTCTATTGCCACCTATTCCTGCATAAAGATTAAGTATTTTCACTGTGACCACCCTGAAAGTTTAGACTGTGTAAAATCTCCTATCTTTTGTTGTGGACCTCCACACTTTGAGGTGGTTGTAACTTCGTTAGAGGTTGTGCCGTTTAGCGAACCATACAATAAACTTTTCGTGTCTCGCAAGACCGAAGGGTTTATGTTAAATGGTTTGCGTGGTGCAACCTCCGTAGTCGTCGTTTCGTAGTCGGAAACTACACATTTCAATGTGTTAGAGGATGTCATTCACACCGTGTCGCCGGCATTGTCGTTCTCATCATCGTAGAGTTCGCTGGCCTCGGTTGTCTCATCCACCATGCTTTCATCGTCATCGTTTTCTGATGGTGGAGAGGGTTGTTCCGGCGCAGCATCATACACCACATCATCATTTTCTGCCGGCGGCGATGGTTCTGGCGAGTCGTTCTTCTCATCCACGGCATCTTTTGCTTGGTGTCTGCGCTCGTAGCGTTCAATCGCTCGCTTGACGGCCATTGAGTTCGGGTCGCCGGTTGTGCCGATGTAGAGGTTGAACTTGCGGGCGATGCTTCTCAACGACTTGTCTTTTCCTTCCGCGCTCTTCCATTCGTTGTAGATGAGGTCTTGGAGTTTCTCATCCACTGCGTCTTTTTTCTCTACGACTTTTTGTGTTTTTTGGAGGGAGGCCTTGATTTTCTCTCGTTCTTTGGCGATGCGCTCGTCACGTTCTTTCTTGACGGCTTCGCGTTTGCGCTGGTTCTCTGCATCCACGAGCACTTTGACTTCTTGGGTAATGCGGTTCTTGAGGTCGCGCATCTGGTCGATGAGGTCGCCGTAGGTGCGCATCTTGTCAGGGAATCGCTTGGCATACCACTCAAAGAAGGAGTAGCCCTGCTCTTTATGCGAATGGGGCGGCATATAAAATCTCACTTTTTGCAAGGTGGCTTCGTCGCTGAACTCATCCTTGGTCTTGATGACGAAATCCCCGACTTCGAGGCTCTTGAGGAGGTTCGTGTCCTGCGTGGAAAGCCTATCTGCCTTACCGATGAACTCTCTTTCTTTTTTACTTTCGATGCGCCCGATGACGGTCTCGTTGAAGGTGTCGAGCACGTCAGTGTGGACGGCGCGGTAGATTTGTGTGGTGCTGATGATGGCGAACCCACGTCCCATGTTTCTCATTCTGGTCATGGTTGTGCCGATTTCTTGCGCGAGGAACTTGTTGAATCCTTCGCTGCCGGCGGGTGTGAGGAAGCGTATCTCTTCAAGGTAGATGCAGATGGGGTGCTTGGCGTGGCTCTCGTTGTTGATGAGGTCTTGGAGGAGGTGGAGGATGAAGAAGGCCTTGAGGCGTCGGTCAGTAATCCAGCGGGTTGAAAAGACGTGATAGCTCGTCTGGTCGTTCATTATGTCCACGATGTTGAGGTTCGACGGTGCGCTCTCCGGCGCGAGCGCATAGGTATCGATGAAGGGCTTGAAGTAGGCCGACATCTCCGCGCTGGTTTTTTCTGTTCCTTGTTTGCTGCGGGTATAAAACTCATCAGAATTTTCTGAACGGAATTTCATGCCGGTCTTAGTGAGGTTGGCGATGCTCTCTGTCTGGTTCTCGGCGTTGAAGATAAGGTGGTGAAGGCCGTCGTCGCGCTTGAGCTTCTGGAGTTCTTCGAGGAGGATTTGGATGCTGCGCTTGTTCTCTTCGCTCTCTGCGAGGAAGTTCATGTCGGTGCGCGTGAGTGTCTTGATGTTGAGGGTGTAGAAGTTGATGTTGGGGAGTTTGGTGTTGCGCGGGAGCGCGAACGTGAAGGGGTGGTAGAGTTTGGTGGGGACGCCGCCGATGGGACACCCGAACTTGTGGAGTTTGCGGCGGTGGTATGGTGCTGTTGGCTCGAACATGCAGAAGCCGAACTCATAGGCGTCTTTCACGTCGCTCAGACTAATTATAGTATAGCCGTTGCGGTAGAAGAAGTGGGCGATTTGCTCCCCCACGAGGCTTTTTCCCGCCCCGACGGTAGCGACGACGAGGCAGTTCATCGGGACGGCACTGCCGTCCTCAAGGCTTGTCCCCACGACGCGACTGACCCCACCATCGTTGCTGACGGAAAAAGAGATTTTTTCACCTCTTTTCGTCGCTTGGGAAGTGGAGCGGTGTTTGGTCGTTGGTGTAGCCGATGTGTTCGAGTGCTTCGTTGAGGCGGCCTTGTCTGGCGAGGAGTTTTGCTTCGGCGATGAGTTTCACATGGTATCGTTCTCGTTTGTCGTCGTCGATGCTGTTAAGGAATGCGGTGACGGCGCGGGTCTTGCCGTCGGCGTCATTGTAAAGGCTGTGGGTCATGCTTTCGTTCCTCCATGAGTTGTTTGATGAACGTGGCGAGTTCGGTGAGGCAGTCGTGACTCCAGACGCATTCTGGGTCGGGGTAGAAGCAGTATTGTCGCCAGCCGCCGTTCCACGCGATGTAGCCGAGGTAGGCGTTCTTGTAGCCATGCACCTCGAAGTATTTAGTCTTGCGTTCTTTGTTGTCTTTCGCTCCTTCGATGAAGGTCAGGTGCGTCATACGTTCCTCGCGGTCAAGTGCCATCCGTCTTTGAGTTGGTGGCACGTCACTTCGATGCTTCGTGCTCCGCAGTCGGAGTCAATCCGTATGCTCTGGCCGGGGCGTAGGTTAATGAGTATCGGTTCATCCATTGAATATCATCCTCGTGTTCGCGTGATGCGCGATAATTCCTCGTTATACTCTTTCACCGCCTCAAATGCCGCGATATTCTCTGTCATCCCTGCTGAAAAACACCCGTAACAATACCGTCGATTCCCCACCTCTAATACTTTGCGGCCACCGCAATACGCGCACTCCGTGTGCGCCAACAATACTCTGGCGCGGGTCACGGTTGTTCCTCGACGAATTTTCTTTCCCACCAGCCGCCGCAGGCGCAGTTCTCGCCGCGCAGTCCTCGCTCGACGGGTTTGGTCGTGCCGCATTTGATGCAGACGAGGCGGTAGTTGCTCATTCTGGTGGCCTCTCGACGGTCTCTCGTGTGCGTCTGTCCTCGCCGTAGCTTACCTTCTTATATTGCTGTTGGAAAATCGAAATCGCCTGCTGTGGCACGGTGTTCTGGCCGAGGCTTGTGTAGCGGCAGATGATGATGAATACGGCGTCGAGTTCTTGGTAGATGAGGGGGAGTTTGGTGAGCAAGTCCATCATGCTGACGTAGGCGGGGTTGCTCGTGTCGCCTTCTTTGAGTGTCTTGTCGTCGATGTTGTCGAAGTGGTATTTGATGCGGTTCACGATGCCTGAGTAGGTGTTGAGTCGTTGTCGGAAGTCGTTGTAGGTGTTCCCGAATTTCTTTTTGACGATGGCGTCCACTTCGTCGATGGCCAAGACCATTGTGATGGCGTGGAAAAAATACCAGATTCGACGTTCATCGCTAACCGCAAGATACCCGGCCAGCGCATACACGAACCTTTGCCTCGTCAGGCTGTCCATGATGACGAGTGGCGTCTGCTCTTCGACATCGTTGATGATGGTCGCGCTCGCTTCGTCGATGTCCTTGAGGAGTTCTGGGCTGTTCGCGTAGCGTTGCTTGAGGAGAGTGAGTTCTCGGCGGATGGCGTCCTTCACCTTTTCTGCGTCACTAATGAAAACCACTCAGCTTCGCCTCTGTTTTGTGATGCGTTTCGCGCTGATTATCCACATGCCGTCTTTGGTGACGGTCTCCTTGGTGATGCGCCAGCCGTGTTGCTTCCAGAGGGCTTTGATGTCCTCTTCGAGCGTGATGACCTTGCAGTGGTCTATGCGCATGCCTGCCCCCCCAAATTGAGAAATGAGAAATCAAGAAAAGGCGTTTTGTAGTCGAAAAGGTTGGAAATTTCGCAATTTATCACGATTGTCGTTTGTGAGAAATTTTGAGTGGTCATTTGGAGGCCTCCGCGATGAGTTCAGCGACTTCTTTCGGCTTTATCATGTGAATTTGGTGCTCCCAGAGCCGAATGACGCGATAGCCGACGGCTTTCAGTTCAGCGGTGCGGAGATGGTCTTTCGGTAGGCCAAACGGATATTTGTGCCAGAAGCAACCATCGCACTCGATGACGGTGCGAGTAGCGGGGATGAAGAGGTCACATGAATAGAAGTGTTCTATATCGGTGATTGGGTGGTGCTTGATGAAATCCACGCCGAGTTGCTGAAGGAGAGATTGCATCTTCAGTTCTATGGCGGTGTCTTGCATAGGAATGACTTGCTTCATGCGAGCACGTTTGGTCTTTTCTTTAACGTCAGGACGATTCATAATTTCACGGCGCATTTGTTTCTCCTCATCGGACGCGATTCTACCGAGTGCGGGTCGCCGTCCGGCGCGACCGGCGCGTAGTTTAGCTCGATATTCAGGAGTAACATGACTTGTGCCTCGCTTCTTGAAAGCCTCACTTAAGTGCTGACGATATTCGGGAGTGAAGTTACGCGGATGTTCTGCGACGTAGTTCTTCATCGTATCGCTGATTTTCTTTCGGCGAGCGAGTTCTATTGGGGATTTAGAGAGAATAGACTGTCGAAGAAATTGTTTGCGTTCGGGAGATTTCAAGAACTGATTAAAGCAAGCACGAGAACAATAGACGACGTTCACGCCGCCCGGTCTGTATCTGGAGAACGATTGTTTGCATATTGGACAAATTTTGGTAATTTTCACAGAGTCAATCTTCCGTTTCTTCGTGCGCGAGCACACCTAAACTTTGCTTCGTCCACACGTCTGGTCTGATGTTTTCTTCGGTGTTTACGGTCTTGAATTTGTCGAGGGTGCGTTTGATGAGTGGTTCTGCCTTGAGTCGTTCTTTTTTGAGGAGGTTGATGGTCTGGATGATTTTTCTACTGTCGCCGTCGCGTCGTGCTTTGTTGTAGGCCGCGTAGAGTTCCATGACGTAGCGGTGGTCGGGGATTGGCTGCTGCATCACGATAGAGCAGAGAGACAGAATATGAAAGTAGGCATGAATGGGGAACTCTTTGTTGAACACCGCCTCGTCGTGGAGTTGGAGGCTCTTGCGGAGGGTATAGACAAAGAGTTTCATGGTCGTATTGCTCCGCACCACCGGCATTTGTTGCGTCGCCAGTTGTTTTTGTTGCTGCCTTTGCAGGATAGACATATCCAATAGCGTTCTTGGTGCTCAGTCCGGCTCATCAGTTGTTTGCTTGCCAGCCGTTCAGTCAAGGTTCTCCTCTTGGAAATCGTCAGGGGTGTAGGGTTCGCCGACATCGGAGAGGTCGGTCTGGCTATCGTCGGGTTCTGGTTCTCGTGCTGGCGTGTTGAGGTCGTCGGCGTCGAGGTGTGGCACGTCTGCTGGTGCGAAGTTGATGGTGTTGAGGTCGGTGTCGGTGAGGAGGTGTGCGTAGCGCATGCAGAATTTGCTGATGTCGAGGTGGAGGATGATGAGTGCTTTGTCGAGCATGGGACTGTCGCGTTGGCTCTGGCTCTCGATGAAGAGGTCGAACACGTAGTTGTAGTCGTTGAGGTAGGTGATGATGGGTGCGAGTTTCTGTCGCATGGCGGGGTTCTCCTCGAACTCGTTGCAGATGAGGAAGCAGTTGCGGAGGTTGTAGAAGGTGTAGCGGAGGTCTTTGCTCTTGATTTGTTGGAAGTCGGCGAGGTGTTCTTTAAGCTGGCTCATCTCTTCTCGCGTGAGCTTTGGGAGGTCGATGTGGCTCGTGCGCTCTTGGATGTATTTGCACATCTCGCTGTTGTATTTGAGTGGGTTGGCGGTCTTGAGCATGCGGAGTTGCATCGCCTTGATGTCGAGGGGGGTGGTCATAAAGTCGTGCGCGAGGAAACACCCGAATCTTGTTCGGGTGAGGAATCGCGCCCTCCGTTTTTTGTTTTGAACATTTTGAACAGTATTTATATACATTACGATTTTTTGGCCGGCGGCGGTGAGAACTTGAGATATGGAAAACGGGAAGGTTGTGACGACGGGGAAGAATATGGAAAAACTGGAATAAAATGGACTTCAGTGAGAAATTTCTCAACCAGTGCCTTAAAAGCACGAAAAATACTTAAAGGAGCGAACAGCGAGAACCCCTGATGGGCGGAGCAGCATCGGACTTTATCGGCGCGGATATGCTGAAGGGAACGGGCAGTCAGCAGGCGTTCCCGTTCAGGAGGACGGTGCTCGTGGTCACGCTTGCGTTCTTCTTGATTCTGGCCACGGTTGGCGTGATTGAGTCGTTCCAGCAGCACTCTCTTGCACCCTTGCTTTCGCGCACTGTGCTCAAGGTTGTGGCGAGTGACCGTTTGCTCGGCGCGACGGCGGAGCATTTGGCTACGCAGCAAGCCCCGGTCTATACTGGCGTTTTCCAGAAATCGTTTCCCGTGTTCATTTGGTTTTACATCACGACATTTTTCGATGTGGTGTCGTCGCTCTACTTCATTTTTTTCTTCGGCATCTGCATTTACTGGGTGTTTCAGGCAATCAACAATACGAGTCCGTTGCGCAACGCGCTCTTGACGGTGGCGACGTATGCGGTCTTGACGTTTATGTTGAGCACGATGCTGTTCATGGCGGACAACGCTGGGCGGCAGTTGCCGGCGAGTGGCGGCGACTCCATCAAGGCGTGGGCGTTGTCGTCGTATCCGTTTCAGGGCGTGTCGAAGCTCGTGATGCTCGTGGTGACGCCGAACACGCTCAAGAGCATCGCTGACTGGACGGAGAATGGTGGCATCGTGCCAGCAATCATCACGAACATCCCGCAAGGAAATACAAGCATCACCGCACTCACAAATACTGCTTGAGAGGTCATCACCATGAATGGAGAACAAAAGTCGGAAGAGTTCAAGACACCGCGCCAGATTGACGAGGAGAAGGTCGCGGAGCATCGCGCTCGCGTCGAGGAGAAGCAGCGCAAAGAAGCGGAAAAGGCGCAGCAAGTGGTGCAGAAGGCGGCAGACAATGCTGAGAAAGAGGAAGAGAAAAAGAAAGCGGCGGAGGCCAAGCACCTCGCTGCGGGGGCGGAGCGTATGGCGAAGGAGCAGGAGAAGAAGGAGAAGATTCGTGCGGTGCGAGAGCAGGAGGAGAAGTTGTGGGAGCGCATCGCCGGCAATGTTGATGCTGACACATACAAGTTCCTTTCATCCGGTGTGTATGATGAGATGGATGCGAACTTGTCGTTGGTATGTAACAAACTCAGTCAGGGATGTATTTTTTTGGGGAAAGGTGGTCTTGGAAAGACGTTCAGAACTACCGCGTATTGTTATGCGAAGTTGGGTGCGGCTCGCGTTGCATACATCGACTCCTTTACGACGCCGGTGGCGTTTTTTCAGGCGGTGTATCATGCGGAGCAGCACGGGAAAGAAGTCGCAATTTTGGATGATGTGGCTGGTTTGATGAGTGACAAGAAAATCCTGAACATGCTCAAATCTGCGACTGCGCCGACGGGAGATAATAAGACACGGACGATGAGCTATCTCACCAGCAAACCTATCAAGGATGAGGAGGGAGAGATTCTGCCGGCGTCATTTGATGTCACGATGCGGTTCATCATTCTGACGAATCATCTTGATACTGACAACCCGCACGTTCGCGCATTGATAACGAGGATTAATCTCATCCACGTCTCAGTTCCGCGAAAGGAGTTGATGAAGATTTACGAGCAACTCATCAAGAAGCCGTATCCCGTGGATAGCGTTGTCACGCTGACGTATGAGGAGCGGAAAGAGTGCATGGAGTATTGCGTAGAGCACACGAACGAAAAGACGAAAGACCTGAACATCAGGACACTCTTGCGTGTGATGGATTATCGTGCGGGGGCAAAGCTCGACAAAACTGGAGACGCATGGAAGAAATTGTCATTGAAGCTGTTACAGCAGGATGACCGTCTCGCGCTTGTAGAAACATTGATTTTGGATGACCGTTTTGAGACTGAGGAAGAGCGCGTCGATAAGTTTTGCGAGGTGACTGGTCAATCCCCACCGACGTATTATCGTCTCAAGACAAAAGTGATGAAGTTGCTTACAGAGCGCGGCGTGGATTTGAAGGCACTCAAAGTGGTCAAGGTCGCATCATAAGTCACATTCACTAATCGGGAGGAGGGTGCGGCTCATAAAGCTGAATTGCTGAATGCGCATTCCTGTCCCTCCTTCCGGGTGAGTAGTTCCTTTTTTTTCGCACTGTGGCGTAACGGGTAACGCGCCCCTTTGGATGTGCTCCACAGGAGGGGGAATTTGGGGTTCGACTCCCCACGGTGCGTGTTGGTGGAGGTTAGCAGTGAGGAGTTGTGCCGGATGATTGTGGTGAGCAATTATTTCGATAATCCCCGTGCGGTGAAGGAATACAAGAGCCTGCGGCACTTGGCGCGGTGTCTTGAGCAGAGTATCAATCCGAGTAAGCGGATGCAGCGGTTGTTGGCGAAGATGCAGGCGTTGAAGTTCTTGGTCATCAACAAGCGCGACCAGATTGTGTTCGATGAGGATGCTTTCGATACGTTTGTTGAGGAGCATGTTGTTGGTCGGGAGTGGTGGGCGTATTTCGACAACAATACGCCGTTCCCGCGCATCAGGTGAGGTTTGGGTCGGAAACAGCCCAACTTTTTATAAAGCGGTGCTTCGTTGAGCAGAATGTCAGCGAGTTGCTGGCCGGACTATGCCGATAGGACGTTACGGCTCATGGGGACGACGCCCAGCGCAACGGTTTGCGGTGAGAGTTCACCGCTTTTCCGGTTACGGAGGGACAAAAAATATGGCAAAACAAATTTCGAGTGGGTGGCTCATCTTCGGGGTTATCGCGCTGGTCGTGATTGCCGGTGTAGGTTTGTATGGGGCGTTAAAGCCCGTAGCGCAGACCGCAGTTGGCGGCACTGGCAATGTTGTCGGTGGCGGCGGCGGTGCTGGCGTGAATGTCTATACCTCGGCCTTGGGGCTGTCTTACATTGGCACGGATAAGCTGCAACCGGGCACGGGTGTGCTGGTTTCAGTGTTCAAGCGGGCGAAGGGCGATGCTCGGTTCGCCGCTGCTGCGAATCCAGACAGTGTGAGTCAGGGTCAGACGTATGACTTGCTCTTCACGAATGCGACATACCACAGTGTGTATGCGCAGGGGTATGTAGCTCCGCAGGGGACGACTGCATCGCTTGAGCAGAAGATGCTCGGGAACGCTTCGGTCACGATTCGTGTCTTTAACACGGACACGCAGCGTATGACTGATGGCGGTGGTGCGGTAAACCAGTCCGTTGCGACGGGTGGCTCATACAACCTGAACGTCTTTATGGACGGTCAGGACTTGAAGGGCACTGGCGACATGATGTGCATCCTTGAGGGTAGCGATACGAATAAGATTCAGAAGCTCACGCTCAGTGGCGGCGGTGCGACGTTTAGTGGACAGCAGAAGCCTGCGTCTTACTCGTTGCTCGGCACGTCGAGCGGTCTCTGGGTTTACGATGTAAGCCCTGTTGATGGTGCGACGAGCACTCAGTTCACGCTGGGTGTCCAGAGCAAGAGTGGACAGTCGATTTCGGGTGAGACCTTCAAGATTGATTGCTTGACGAAGGAGCATTTCATCGACCCGGTTTCTGGTGATGTGGCGTTCGGTATCGAGGATAGCAATGGTGTTCGCAAGAGCCTTGCTGAATACTCGTTCACTGGTGCGTTCACGTAGGCCGGACATCGGAGCGTTGGAAGCTCAACGGGAGGAGTCAATCCTCTTTCCTCTTTTTTTCTGTTCATTCGGAGCGAGGTGGCGTAAGGTGGAGGTCAATTACTCCCGATTAAAATCGGGAGCTTGCGGTGGCGACCCGCAACGCGAGAATTGACTACTGAAAGTTGAGGCAAACACATGCAACAAACTACGAGTTCAGGGCTACAAGCACGGCGGGACGCTCCACTAATCCCGCCCGCTGCGGCAGAATCGCTGAATGCCACGCACCTACCGAACGCCGTTCGCGGCGATGGTGCTATGCCCCGCACTCATTCAGGAAGTGGGTATCATCTCCGCAAGGAGAGCCGACTGTCGGCACATCCTGTTTTTGTTATGACGGCGGTTTCTTTTCCGATGTCGGTGCGGGAGTTGCGGGAGCACTTGCGCGACGGCACGTTCAAGTGGACGGTCAAGGGCGTCATGGTGGAGGTCAAATAGTGGAGAAGAAACGCTTTACGTGCCGGATGTGCGGCAAGAGGTCATGGTGGAGGCCGGAGGTGCGGCGCGAGCAGGTTGGCCGGCGCACTGTCGCGGTGTTCTGGGTGAAATGCCCGAAGTGCTTGTCGGAAGGCACGATGCGGTATCGAAAAGGATTTAAGTGAGTATTCTCCAACATCAAGTATGGCTGATGAGTCGGTGGGGTCGAATCAGCGGGCGAAGCTCGGGCGCAAGAGGCGTGTTCGTCGCGTCAAGAGGTTTTCTTCTGTCCGTCCGAAGGGGCAGTTGTCGTTGGAGCAGGCTGAGACGAAGGCGGTCTGTGCGAAGGCGGCGTGGACGGGTGGTTTGCTGTCGAAGCGGAGCGAGGACGATGCGTGAGCGAGGGCAGTTGGGCATCATCATCTTCGTGCTCGTGATGGTCTTGGTGCTGGCGGTGATGCTGCTCATCATCTTCTTGGGTGGCCGTGACGAGCCGATGCGCCTGAACACGACGGAGAACAAGACCTACTACAACATCACGGTGCAGAGCAATGCGGATACCGAGGCGTCGTATGAGCTTGACAACGGGACGGCGGTGCTCGTGAAGGGGTTGCTGTTCCCGGATACGATTGAGCGATACGATGAAGGCATCGAGGCGAACACGACGGTGCGCTTGACCGCGTATGGCGATGACTACTATCTGAATGTCTCGGTGTGTAACGTCACAATGAACAAGTATCCGTGCGCTGTCGGCCTGAAGAAGAAGGCGTTGAACTACACTGTCACCCTGACACCGACCTCGGTAGTGATTGAGCCGAATAACTTGACGATACAGAGTCCAATCCTCATCTGTTGGAGTGAAAAAGCAAGCACGGTGAACGTGCTGATGGGGTTACTACCTCTTTCTTCAGTGCCGAAGGATTTGGCAACGACATACGATTTCTGTTACGTCGATAACGAGGACATCACTTCAACAACCATATTTGAGATTGATGTGCATAAGAATCCGTTTGTGAACACGAGCGACTTGCTGAAGGTGTTGGTGCGGGACTACGAAATTTCTGGAAAGAAAAATATAGGGGATGTTACTGCCGGAGCGATTGTATGAAGATTTGTAAGGGGTGCATTTTCTTGGGGAAGGGCGGGCGGCTGGCTATCGCGTCTTGCGTTTCTGGGAAGGTAAGTTTGACAAGGAATCTGTGGCGGATGCTTTAAAGGTGAAGGTGGTCGTCAGATGAGGAAGTCTCGGTGCAGGTGCGGCAAGGTGATGGTGAGCAAGGATACTGGCCACATGCGCAAGCGTTGTCCGTCGTGTGCGTTGCGGCGGAAGCGGTTGCAGTCGCGGGAGTATAAGCGGTTGTTGCGGCGAGACCCGGTGCGGTGGGAGGCGGAGAAGCGTAAGGGTCGTGAGTGGCGGCGGGTGAAGTATGCGGAGGCGCGGGCGGTGGGGGATGCGCTCTTGGATGATGTGATTCGTCATCCTCGGAGGTATCTCTCGAAAATCAGGAAAGGTTTAAATAGAAGAAGCCCCGCAAAGCGCATATTATCATAATAAAGCAGGTGGTGGCGTATTGAACGAGGCCGGCGACATCAAGAAGGATTGGAACACGGTGTTGTGGGTGAGTATTGTCGTGTTCGTGCTGATGGTCATCTCGGGGTTCGCGCTGACGGCGGGGCACGGTCTTGAGGATAACACGTTTGTCTTGCGGTTCACGATTTATTCGATTCTCGGTGGGGCGGGCTTGGCGTTCTTGCTGGTGGGGAATTTCCTCAATTTTTTCAATCACAAGCGTATCATCAAGACGATTGTGCATGACCCGGAGGATGGGTTGTTGGGTGGTCTCCGTGTGGTGCGTAACCCGTTGCTCTTGATGTTGGGTATGTTCATCGTGTTCCTGTTGCCGTTGTTCTGGTTGGGGAAGTTCAGCAACACGTTCTTTTCCGGGATTCCGTTCAAGGCGCAGCAGATTACGACGTTCAGCAATATCTGGGCAGATAGCGTGTTTCCTGCGCTCGCGGAGAACATGTTTATCTTCATCCCGTTGTGTCTCATCTATACGTGGAACTGGAAGGCGAACAAGGGTCGTGGGACGGTGTTCTGGGCGATAAACTTGATTGTCATCCCGTTGGTGTTCGCGTTTGCGTGGCAGTTCTTCCATTTGGCGGTGTATGGGAGCAATGAGGTCGCGCTGGTGAGCACGTTCATCTTCGGGTTCGTCGGGGTGCTCTTGACGATGACCACGATGAGTTTCATCCCGTGGGCGGCGATTCATTTCTTGACGAACTTCATGCTCGCGGTGAAGCAGTATGGCTTGATGAGCGAGGATTTGGTGACGGTGGTGCTTGTCGCGTTCGAGGTGTTGCTCGTCATCGCGTTCATTTTCGTGTGGCGGTTGGGGAAGGATAGGCGGAAGGCTTGATTGTCGTGGGTGGAAAGACGATGACGTTGATGGTGGAGAGGGGAGAAGATTCTGCATTGCCCCCATATTGCGGTGCTCCTCTCCACCATCTTCTATTCGTGCTGGTCGTCTTTCTGGCGTTGGCCGGGTCGTCGTTTGCGTTCATCTGCTATCAGGAGTCGGTGAATGTCTCGAACCAGACGGGGATTGATGCTGGTGGGTGCGGGCTGAATTATTCCGGGAACGTCACGAATGTGAACGGGGCGGATTTGTATGTGACGTATGCGAAGCCTGCCGGTGCGCAGTATGGCTCGACGTGGATGATAAAGATTGGCAACGTCACGTCGCCGACGAACTTCACGCTGCCGGCGGCCTGCTGGAACGCAGACCCGAACATCGTGAAAATGCACATGTTCTCATTGCTCTATTTCTATGGAGATACGGACTCATACGCTGAATGCTATAACGGGACGGGATACGAGCAGCTTTCAACTTTCCACACGGCGGGGCATTTTTGCGCGTGGTCTACAACATACCCGTTTGCGAATTTTACGTTTGACGGGAATTGGTCTACGTATGATTACTTCGTTGCACAGTGCGCCGCAGGGGAGTTCTATTGGGCAGACTTCGGCCAAGGCAACAGCATGCCGTCGTATGCGTGGACGAATGTGTTGTTTGCGGCGTTGTGGGAGGAGGCGATGTGGTGGAATGTGTCGTTGCCACCGCCCAGCGCACCACTGGTGAATGTCTCGACGCCGTTTGTGAATCATACGATGGTAGTGACGGGAGGCACGAATGAGTCGCGCAACATGACGTATCTCTGTGCCTTCACTGATGTGAATACGTCGTTGCTCTTGCGGAACTACGGCACGAATTGCAGTTTCTTTGTGCCGCAGGCGCAGGCGCATCATGTGCTGGATGTTGGGGTGATTGCGTTTGATGGGGAGAAAAACTCGACGCCGACGGATGTGAACGTCACGGTGGAGAACACACCGCCGGTCATTCTGTCGGCAGGGATTGTTCCGTCGCCGCCGACCTTCGGGGATAATTTGACGATAAATTACTCGTGCAGTGACATCGACGGCGACCTGTGTAATGTGTCGGTCAATTATGATTGGTTCAGGAATGGCGTCTCCCTCGGGCTGAACACATCTATCTTGTCGAGTGATAATTATTCGCTCAACGACACGATTATTGGTTCGGCGCAGGCGTTTGACGGGATGAACCGGAGCGATTGGCGGAACACTTCGACATTGTTGGTCGGCGACATCACGCCGCCAGTCATCAGCAACCAGACGTATCCGTTGGCCGCTCTTGCGAACTCTGGGACGAACATTGATGTGGTCTGCACGGATAATAGCGGCTTCTTGATGATTGGCTCTCCGTCGGTGCAGTGGATTGACCCGAATAGCATCACGGTGGGGTTCTTGTCGATGAACGCTATCGGCAATGATACGTATCGGCGGACGTTCATTTTCACGACGCCGGGTGTCTATCACGATTTCAAGTTCGCGTGTATCGACGGCACGGGGAACAGCATCGTGCAGAACGGGACGCACAACCTGACCATCTCTGTGGCGGGCGGCGGCGGCGGTGGTAGCGGCGTGACGCAGGGCATTGTCGTGGTGACGGGTGAGAATGCGACGCTCTTCACGGTGCAGACGGATACTGGCGCGTCGTCGAGCGCGTTGTATATGTATCCGGGGCAGGTGCGGGAGCAGAAGTTCATTGTGCAGTCGTTCACGCAGACCTCGCAGACGCTGGCCGTGTCGTGTTCTGGGTCGTTCTGCCCGTATGTGACGCTGGACAAGGCGCAGGTGGTCTTGGCGGGGTATGGTGTCGCTACGGTGACGGCCACGTTGTCGTTGCCGTCCTCTGCGCCGTATGGTAAGACGTTGGATTATACGATTACGATTGCTGATAACAGCCAGCACACGGCGGTGTTGCCGACGCAGGTGGTGGTGAGTCAGTTGAGTCAGTGGTATAGCAAGTTCGCGCTCGTGGTGAAGCCGGGGGACGCGGGGTTCTGGTTCGCGGCGGGGTCGTTTAACGTGCCGAAGGTGGTCTTGTATCTTGTGGTCTTGCTCGTTGCCGAGGTATTGGCGTGGGCGGTGTTGCCGAAGGATAGGCGGTATCGTGATGTGACGACGTTTGTGTTCGTCGCGCTCGGGGTGGTTGTGCTGGTGATGATGCCGATATTGTATTGAAAGATTTAAATAGGAGAAGCTCTGCAAAGGGCATATTATCATAATAAAGCAGGGTGGTGACGATGAATGCGCGGTGGAATTGGCTGTTACTGGCGGTTCTGTTCTTGGCGATGGTTTCTGGGGCGTCTGCGGCTTTGACGGATGGCTTGGTCTCGTATTATAACGCGAGCGAATCCAACGGGACATCGCTCAAGGACATGATTGGTTCATACGACTTGTCCGAGGTGTTGAACACGGTGGGCGGTGTTGATGGCATCATAGATGGTGGTCGTGGGAACTTGACGATAGGGGGGTTCTATACGGGGTGTGTTGAAGCTGAAGAGTGTTCTTCTGACAATTATTTCAGCGGCTCGTCGCAGCTGGCGTATGGGTCGAATCAGAGTTTCACGTTGAATGGGTGGGTGAATGTGTATGAGGCATCAGGATGGTATACGGGATTGTTCGGTGTCATCCAAGGGGTCTCCGGCTCGCAATTAGCGGTGTTATACACTCTCCCGAGCGGAGTTCCATATTTCTATTTTCAGGTCGGTGACGCGGGGGAATATTCAGCAACAGGCATAGACCCGTTGCCGACGAATCAGTGGGTGATGCTCACCGGGGTGTGGGATGCGGCGACGAGGAACACGTCCGTCTATATCAACGGGACGTTGGTGGGGACGAACCACATGCCGGACGAGGATACGAATACCTCTGCCGAGGCGACGACATTCTGGATAGGGAATCCGGGGCAGAATGCTGCGTCGATGGCGGTGGATGAGCTTGGGGTGTGGTCGCGGGCGTTGAGCGCGAGTGAAGTGATTGATTTGTATAGTTCTGGTGGAGGCTTGGCGTATCCGTTTGGTGTGTCGCCATTTGTGTTGGATGCAAACGTAGTGTTGGTGTCGCCGCCGCACCACGGTCATGTGAATGCAACGAATGTGAGTTTTGTGGGAGTATTGACGCAGAATAATGGGGCGGATATGTCGTGGTCGTGTGATTTATGGTTTGGTTCTCCCGGTTGGCACGTGATTGGTTCGGCGAATGTGACGGCAAACGCGACGGTGAATGTGTCCGCCGATATGACGCCGGTATCAACGTCGTGGCGATACGAGTGTAATAATTCATTTTATGATGTGTCGGTGGTATCCCCGACATTTGCATTGACTGTGGATGCGTGTGTGGAGAACTGGACGTGTAGTAGCTTCGCTGCTTGCGCCCCGAACAATGTGAGTGCTTGCTTGAACGTGACAGACATGAACGTGTGCGGCAACACCTTCAATGGCAGCCTCTCGTCGTATGACGAAGCCTGCGTGTATGGTGCTCCGTGTTCGCCGTCATGGTCGTGCAGTCACTACGGTGCATGCGTGGCCGGGAACACGAAGCCGTGCCTGAACGTGTCGGATGCGCACAACTGTAATGTGGCGTTCAACGGTTCGTTGTCCTCGTATGCTGGTGGCTGCACCTACGGCGGCGGTAGCGGGGGCGGTGGCACGTTACAACAGACGGTGCAACAAGTAGCGGTGACGGCACAGACGGCGATAGGAACGTCCGAGGCGGCAAACACTTCAACATTTAGTAAATTCATCACGTCGATTTGGGATTGGATTGTGGGGTTGTTCGCGTGAAGCGGAAGCGGAAGCAGGCGTTGCTCGTGTTCGGCATCATTCTGGTGGTGTTTGCCGGGATTGGGACGGCGTTCTACTTCGGCGCGTTTCAGGCGGCCATCGGTGTTCTTGGTGAGGAAGGATACCATCCATACGACACATTCTTGTCGGCGAACTCCTACGATAAAGCGAAATGGAATTATACGATACCGAACGCCTGCGTTCGCGGCGACGGACAATATTGTTTCGCATATCAATACACGAGTTGCGTTAGGGGAGGAATTAGCCCCGCACCAGAGTGTGCTCCTGCGCCGGCGGGGGGACACAGCGGGGAGGTTCATTGCACAGCACCGTGGGCGGGAGTTTCGGGAAGTGCGGGAAAACTCGTTGTTGCCCCGACAAACGGGGCGGTTGGGGGAGACAGCACACCGCTTATTAGGACGAATGATTTGCGCTTAAAGAATTTCAGGATGGAGTTCAATGTTGTGCCGACGCGATGCGGTTCAAATCAATATAATTATGGTGGTGCAGGATTATGGACGAACAAAGGACTCGTCACGGAATTTGCCCGTGGCGGAGGCACATCGTCAATCGTATATGTTGCGAGAAGTGTAGAATTGACATGGGATGATTATTTGCTCGGGCATTACCAGATAAAAGTGAATGGCGCGGTGGCGCAAGAGGGCGTGGTGTCGGAGGGGCAAGAACTCTACTTCTATACTCGGCCAGCCAACGCATACTCGACGAGTTGTTCTGATGAATGCACCGCCACCGCAGTTATACAGAATCCTCGCGTCAAGGATTTGTTTGATTGTCAGGTGGGTGCGGGGAGTGTGAAGGCTACAAAGACGTTCCGTGTGCCGGGGAAGTTCAGCATCAACGACCTTTCAGGATTGCAGAGTTTTTGCCCGACGATTCCGGCGACGCACATGGTGAACGGCACACTCGCCACGAGCAGTCAGGTATATTATGCGCTCGCGGGCGGCCAGAGCGTGACGGTGGGGCAGAATGAGATTTGGCAGGTGTCGTATGTTGCGAATGCCGATGTGATTGGTGCGCCGGCGGTGTGTGCGCAGTGGAATATTGATGCGGGGAATTGCAGTGGTGTTGTGGATTTGTGTGGCGGCGGCCAGACGTTCGTGCCGGGGGTCGGTTGCTTCGCGGTGGTGAACGCGCCGCTCAAGACCGTGCCGTTGCCGTCAAGGGTGTCTGGGGAGACGCTCTTCTGGTCGAGTTACGGGTTTGATGATGGCGAGGGGCTGCGGAGTGACCGGACGAAGCTCACATTGATGAGCGGACAGAACGAGTTTATGACGACGCAGCCCGTGGTGATTGACGAGCAATCCTGTCCGTTCAAGTATGAGGTGCGGGATTATCACCGTAATGTTTTGAGTGGGGCATGTTTCAGTGTCAAGGCGTTCGGTAGGAAGTTCCACGATGGCGATACCATCGCGGTCAGCTCCAAGCTCAATGTGACGTTGCAGGGTTTGGAAGTCCAATATGTGAAGAACCCGGCCACATCGACGACGCCGGTGGAATACGAATACAGTTATGCGGCGGAATGGCGACTGGATTTCGCCCCGGATGCGATGCTGACGAGTGTGAAGAATGTCCCGACGAGTGTGAATCTCGGCGACGCGCAGACCGGCGTGTTCACGGTGGAGAGCGGCCTGCCGGGGGATGCGAGCGTTATCTTCACGGCGCAGGTCTCGCAGAACGTCTTGAACGACCAGACGGTTAAGACGGCCAACGTGGGCGTCGATGCCGGGTCATCGCAGGACGTGAGCGTCCGTTTGCCGTCTGATGCGGTTGGGAACAACAACGTCTTGGCATGGGCGACGTTGCAGACGGAGGCGGGCAATGTCGCGTTCCGTCAAGCACCGTCGGATTATGTGGTGATAAATGCCTACAATCCGCAGATTCAGGAGCTTCAGACAAGAATCAACGCGCTCAATCTTCAACTCTTGACGGCGAGCGCGGCGGACGCGGCGATTATCAACGCGCAGATTGCGCAGTTAGAGGCGCAGCAGGCGCAGGTGCTCGCATTGAATAGCACGGTGTCGTCGCTCAGTGAGAGTTTGTTGAATCAGACGGAGCGGGCGGCGGTGCTCGCGCAGCAAATCACGGCGTTGCAGCAGCAGCTCTTGACGGCGAGTGCGGCGGACGCCGTTATCATCCAGCAGAAGATTGCAGAATTGAATGACGAGGCGACGCAGGTATCGCTCTTGACGAGTCAGTTGGGGACGCTCCAGTCGGAGATAGCGAGTTTGCAGCAGCGGTTGGCTGCTGCGGTGGCCGCGAACTCGTCGAATGCCCGCGAATTGCAGCAGAGCATTTTGGCATTGCAACAACAGGCGGCGGTCTTGACGCAGTTGAACAATCAGGTGAGCACGTTGCAAGAGCGGTTGGCGGCGGCGCAGCAACAGCACGATGCTGCGCTCGTGGCGAACCTGACGGCGCAGATTGCGGCCTTGAGGGAGCAGCAGTCGCGGGTCGTGGCGCAGCCGGTGAATTGGTGGTTGTGTGCGTTCATCGGTGCTGTCGTCTTGGCAGTGTTGGCGGCGTGGTTGTTGCGTGGGAAGCGCAGGGGAAGGCGTCGGTAGCGTTACCTTTAAATACTCGTTCTCGTCAGGGAGTTCATATTATCATAATAGGTCGGGCAGGTGGACTGAGTGGTGGCATATCGCAAATCTCTGTTAGTGCTTCTGGCGTTCTTGTTCATGGCCTCAAGCGTGGTCGCGCCCGCCACGCCGACGATTACGTATCCGGTTGAAGGCGGAACGATTTTTTCAAATGAGAGTCTCGCATTCTCGGTAGCGGCGACCTCTTTCAGACCTAATGTGACGTGTAATCTTTCCGTGAACGGCATATATAAGGAGACGTGGCAGTATAATAATTTGGCGAATGAGAGCTTGGCGGCGAATGAGACATATCCTATTGGTGGGGATTTTTCATTCCCGACAGATGATGGGGTGAATCAGACATGGAATGTGACGTGTGGATATGAGGAGGCGGGTGTTCCCGGCACTCATCCGACATCTTCCGTGGTGACTGCGCAGACGTGGGGGGTTGTGCCGCCGTTGAACGTGACGATTGCGTTGGGGAGTCCGGCGGATAACACGACGTTGCCGGGTGGATTGATAAATTTCACAGCGGATTTGACGCAGACGGAAGGTTATAATACGTCGTTCTCTTGCGTGTTCTACTTGAACGGCTCGAATGCAGGGGTGGTAACAGCGTATCCGAACGCCACGGTGTCTGCGGTGGCGAACTTGACGGTGTTCGCGGGGCAATACGTGGAGTGGGAATGGGATTGTGATGAGAACACGTATTACAACACGACGATTTACTCAGAGATATATCACGTCAATGTGTCGTTCCCGCCGCCCGTCTTGAATGCGGTGACGCTTGGCGTCAGTGGGGACAACCAGACGTTTACGTTGGCCGCTAACGCGACCAGTGCAAGCCTGCTCACATATATCTACACAGTATTCCGCGATAATGTGCCGCTCTTCAACGGCACGAGCGCGTCGTTTGTCGGCGGTCTGAACGTGACTATCTTCTCCTTCTCGCAGCAGGGGAACGGGACGTATAATGCGACGGTGGTGGCGAATGGCGGGTCGTTGAACAGCACGGCGATGGACTCGAACGGCGTGGTCATCACGCTGTTGCCGGGAGATACCACGCCGCCGCAGATTTCGTATGGTGTTTTGACGTTGGCGAACGGTTCGCAGGTGCTGGTGGGGAGCGCGGTGGATATTCATGTGATTGCGGTGGATGCGCACTTGGCGAATGTGAGCGTCTATCTCTTTGATGTTGCGAACAATAGCATCTTCAACGCGACGACGACTGACCCGGTGTTGCATGTGACGCCGAATATCTCAGTGGCTGGCGTGTATCATTTTTATGCGATAGCGTATGATAATTCAAGCAACAGCAATCAGACGGCGGTGTGGCAGTTCACGGCGATAAGGCCGCCGGGGGAGACGGTTGGGAGTGTGACGATGGGGACGCCGTTGAGCGTTCCGTTGGCGACGGGGCAGGTGGTTGTGGATGACCCATTGCACATCGTGAATGTGGAGGAGAATGGGACGTTGGATGTTCGGGTGAAGTATCTTGATGCGGCGGGCGACCCGCAGAATGCGACATCGGCGGCGGCGGACATCGCGTATGCGAATGGCACGGTGGTGCGGCAGGCGGTGGTGCAGGAGCTTGCGCTCGGCGTGTATGGCGTCCAGAGTGATGTGTCGGGTTTGCCGAAGGGCGATTACAATGTGACGATGCACCTCGATGGGAATGAGTATGGCGGCATCACTGCCCGCGTGACGGCGTTTACTCCGGCATTGGGCATCTTGTATGATAAGGGTGAGTTCAGCGCGGGGCGGGCGGTGGTGGCTGGCGGTGCGGCGGCGGTCTCGCTCTTCCTTGTGATTCTGGGCATCGGGGCGGTGTTTCCATGACTGGCAAGCAGTGGGTGATGGTGGCGTTGGCGTTGTTCTTTGTGCTCTTCACGTTGTCTGCTGCGGATGCGCGGCTTATCATCAATGGTCAGGTCTATCAGGTTGGGAATCTTTCCGGGACGATTGACGCGAGCAACGTCTTGAACGCGCCGTGGCTGAACGCATCCGACCAGCGGTATAATGACACGACGTTCATCACGGCGAACTACTACAATATGACGGTGGTGAATGCGCTCTTGGCGAACATTTCGTTCAACGAGACTGACCCGGTGTTCATGGCAGAGAACGCTTCGCTGTGGGGGGCAATCAACAATCGGTTGCTCATCACCGACCAGCGATACAATGATTCTGGGCGCATCGACTCGTTGAACGCGACGACGCTCAAGACCTCTGGGACGCAGCTGTTGATGGGCGACCTCACGGTGGCCGGGAATCTCAATGTGATTGGCCAGACGGTGAATCTCACGGTGCAGCAGCAGCTCGTGAATGGGAGCATCTTGCCGGTGATAGGCGGCCTCTTCACGCTGGGCAACCCGACGTATGTGTGGAGTGGCGTGTATGCGACGGATTTCTATGGCGACCTGAATGCGTCTTACATCCAGAACCCGCCGTGGCTATTGGCCATCGACCAGCGGTATAATGATACAGGGTTCGTGATTTCGTATATCGCGTCCATCAACTTGACCAACGGGACGAACGGCATCAACGGCACGAATGGCGTCGATGGCTTGAATGGCACGAATGGTGTGAACGGCACGAACGGCATCAACGGCATCAACGGCACGAATGGCGTTGATGGTCTCAACGGCACGAATGGCATTGACGGCTTGAACGGGACGAATGGCATCAACGGCTTGAATGGCACAAACGGCATCAACGGCACGAATGGGATTGATGGTCTCAACGGCACGAATGGCATTGACGGCTTGAACGGGACGAATGGCATCAACGGCACGAATGGCATCAACGGCACAAATGGCATTGATGGCTTGAACGGGACGAATGGCATCAACGGCACGAATGGCATCAACGGCACAAACGGCATTGATGGCTTGAATGGCACAAACGGCATCAACGGCACAAACGGCATTGATGGCTTGAACGGCACGGATGGCGTGAGTGTCACGAGTGCTATCGTCCTTGCGAACGGCAGCCTCAACGTCACCTTGAGCAACGGCACGACCTTCATCAGCGGCAACTTGACTGGCTTGCAAGGTATCGCTGGCATCAACGGCACGGATGGTGTGAACGGGACGAATGGCATCAACGGTCTGAACGGGACGAGTGTGAATCTCTCACAAGTCATCAACAACGGCGACGGCACTTACACGTGGGTGTTTAGCACAGGCCTGAATTTCACGACGGGGAATTTGACCGGCCAGCAAGGGATTCCGGGCATCCCCGGCATCAACGGCTTGAATGGGACGAATGGGGTGAACGGCACGGATGGCCAGTCATCGAATGTGACCGTCATCAACAACGGCGACGGCACGTATCTGTGGCAGTTCTTCTATGCTAACGGCACGAACTACTTGAACTTCACCACATCCAATCTCACGGGGGTGCAGGGCATCCCCGGCATCAACGGCTTGAACGGGACGGATGGCATCAACGGGACGGATGGCATCAACGGGACGAATGGCTTGAACGGCATCGACGGCTTGAATGGCACGAATGGCATCGACGGCTTGAACGGGACGAATGGCATCAACGGGACGAATGGTGTGAGTGTCACGAGCGCAATCGTCCTTGCGAATGGCAGCCTGAACGTGACGTTGAGCAACGGCTCGACGTTCATCAGCGGCAACCTGACCGGCTTGCAAGGTATCGCCGGCATCAACGGCTCTAACGCATCAGTGACGAGTGGAGATGCTTTTGTGATTGTGACGAATGGCGTCATCACGCTGAATTACACGGCGTTGCAGGTATTCAACAATACTGCGCTCATCAACGCGGTGAACACGACCTCGAACATGCAGGTGCTCGGGTTTAACACGACAATCCAGCTCTACAACCAGTTCTTGAACCTCACCGACCAGCGTTTCAACGATACTGCGCTCATCAACGCGGTGAACACGACGGCAAATATACAGAATCTCGGGTTCAATACGACGGCGCAGCTTGATGACCGTTTCGTGAACGTGGCCGGCGATACGATGACGGGGAATCTGAATATGAGCGACCACAACATCACGGACGTAAATACGTTGTTCGCGCAACGATTGCACGGCCACAGCCCTATCTATGTGGATAACACCATGATTCTCGCCGAGAATATTTCAGTGAATGGCACGGGGAACTTCACCGGCAACGTCTTTGCCCAAAACCTGTTTGGCGGCCTGAACGCCTCGTATGTGCAGAACCCGCCGTGGCTGAACATCACCGACCAGCGGTATAATGATTCAGCGAGTTGGGTTTTCGAGAGCGGCACGGGTATCAACGCGATTCAGGCGAAGGGGGTGAAGGGGGAGGGGCAGATACAACTGACGACAAACTCCAGCACCGTCACCGGCATAGGGACGACGTTCCTCGGCGGGGGGTTGAGAAATCTTGATTCATACTATGCCTTCTACATTGGAAGCGCGAAATACTATGTGTTTCCGATTGCGAGCAACACGAGCGCGACGCTCACGAATGTGTTGTTTGGTAACACGACGAATTGGACTGGCGCGAACATCACGACGGACTTCTATCTCATCATCAACAACGCGAGCGGAGACGAGTCGAGGGCATTCGGCATCGGTTCGACGGCCAGCGGCTTGGGGTCGTTGGCGTTGGGGACGAGCACTACCGCATCAGGCAGTTACAGCTTCGCAGAGGGGGACTCGACCATCGCCAATGCGAGTGGCGCGGTGGCGTTGGGGCAATCGACGGTGGCGAGCGGAATCAATAGCTTCGCTTCTGGCTTCTCTACGACTGCCAGCGGCAACACCGCCTTCGCAACAGGACAGAACACGCTCGCTGACGGCTTGTATGCGGTGGCGATGGGATATGGCAATCGTGCCGGGAGCTACTCTTTCGCTTTCGGGAGAGAGACCACGGCCAACGCCGTTGGTGCTGTGTCGATGGGGTATAAGACGAATGTGACGAGCTATGCAGACACCGCAATCGGCAGGTATAACATCGGCGGTGGCACGTTCAATTCGTGGGTGGCTGCTGACCCGGTGTTCGAGGTGGGCATCGGCAACGCGACCAATCCGGCGAATGCGCTGACCGTGTATAAGAACGGGAACTCTTATTTCGGCGGCAACGTCACGTTCAATGGGTCGTTAAGTGTTGCCAACTCGTTGTGGGTGAACAAGACTGGTGATACGATGACGGGGAACTTGAACCTGTCAAGCAACAACATGACGGGTGTGAACTGTATCGTCTTTAAGGATGGGGGGAGGGTGTGCTCGACGGTGTGAGGGGCGCAGCACTGTTGTTGCTTGCGCTCGTGGTGGTGGGTGGCGTCCTCGCGCAACAGTATAGCGCGAACGGGAATGTCTATAATGATTTGCCGCAGAAGAAATGGAGTTTCGCAAACAGCAGCGATGGTGGCTACCAATACTACATCAACAGCACGGCGGGGATGGCGTGGTTCAAGACGCTCTCGAATCAACCGCAAACGGTCAAGTATGCGAAGAACGCGAGCGATACGGGCACGATGTTCCAGCCGCAGCAGCTGAACTACCTCAACGACCTCGGTTCGGTGCAGATGATAAGCGCAGTGCAGGCGGTGGCCGGGACGCCGAACAATGCGACACAGACATTCACCTATGCGGGGATTTGGGGTGTCGGCACGAATCTCTCCTACAATTTCAGGACGAACCAGTTGAAAGAGTATGTGACGATTGCGAACCGTTCGAGCATCGTTCCTCCGACGACTGCCGAACAGAACGGTGGGCATCCATACGTTCAAGCGCAGTTCCTCATTGATGTTGGCACGAAAGACATCGTGCTTGATGGCGGGGTGTGGAGCAAGACGGGGACGAGCAATCCGAACTATGGGCGCGTTACGATTCGTAGTTCTGCCGGGACGCCGTATTATGTCTTTGAGAAGCCATACGCGGTTGATGCGGCGGGCGCGAGGATACCGCTCTACTATGTGTTCAGGAAGTCAGGCTCGAACCTGTATGTGTCGATAGAGAACACCACGTTCTCGTGGATGAACGATTCTGCCCGCGTCTTTCCCATCGTCATCGACCCGACCATCATCACTATCAACACGACGAGCGACATCGTGCAATTTGAAATCATCCCAGAATATGCGAGGTGCGAATACCTCCATTGCGAGGCGGAGATTGTTGTCGAGGATAAGGATGGTGTTCCGGCGACGTTCAATAGCAACGACTTGCGCGTGTTCAGCGAAGGAGATTACTATGTGGATTTTGAAGATGCCGTCCTGCAAAACGTGACGTTCTTTAACGATACGAGCAATACGACTTATGTGGCGCAGGATTATGTGTCGGTGCGGAGGCCGACGACGGACAATATCACCATCACGTTGCCGGCTTACGGCAGCAAGACGTTCATCATCCACGCGGATTTGCCCTTGCCGGATACGCAGTTCAAATACAACGTGACGTTCTTCTTCTTCAACCAGACGTGGCTCATCGACCCGTATTTCAACACGACGAATACCTCGTTCAACGCAGGGACATATAACAATACCGGACTCAACAATAGCGGGTATGTCGAACTCAACGCCACCGGGACGCAATACTCTGCCGCTGGCAATTACGTCTCGCAGATATTCGATACTGGCGGCATCACGAACTGGACGAACATCACGTGGTCGCGGACGGGATATGGGAACGTGCCGAACTACGGCACAGCGGAGACGAGCTTCTATGACAATCTCAACATGTCGGGGTCGAGAATCATCTACCATCTCGATGTGGCGAGCGGCAACATCACGAATTACGCTTCAACCTCGGCCACGAACGGGACGAACAGGGGCACTGGCGGCTACCAATATCCCGGTATCGTGAATGCTTATGCGTTCAACAGCAGTGGTGCGGCGGCGTCGGGCATCAACACGGGGCTGACAGATAGCAGTCTCCATGCAGGGGATTTCACCATCTCGTTGTGGTTCAAGGAAGTGGCGTTCGTCTCCGGTTGTCCGATATACTATGCGACGAACACTCCGACGAGTAGAAGATTGCGTTTATTGACGACATCAGCGGGAACAATCACATCGGCGACGTATGGTTGGAGTCCGACGGCGAGCTATACGACGGGGCAGTGGAATCACTATGTCCTGACGGTGAGCGGCACGAACGGGTATGTGTATATGAACGGGGCACTTGCGGCATCGACAGTCGGCGGTGTGTCCGTCTCTACGGCGGCGAACACGCTCTACTTACTGACCGACACGAGCACAGGTTGCAACATGGCGATGGACGAGTTCATCTTCCTCAATCGGAGCGTGAGCACGAGCGAGGTCGCGGCATTGACGCGGCGCGGCGCGGCGAAGCTGAACTTGAGTGTGCGGGGGTGTTCAGCGGCGGATTGCAGCGATGCGAACTTCACGTATGTCGCTGAACCGATACCGAATGGCACGAGCACCGGCATCACCGTTCTCAATCTCTATAAGGATTACTTCCAATACCGCATCAATTTTACGACGACGATGAACGCGACGAGTCCATTCGTGAACAACGTCACCATCGGGTATAACTTCACGCACAAGTGCGCTTGTCCGGGGGCGAACAATAACTGGACGGTGAACATGTCGCAGAACTGCCGGCTGTCGGCGGCGTGTAACCTCGGGACGGGGGGCATCAATTTCACGGGGACGAATGGGAACTTTTATTGCAAGGCCAATTTGACGACGCACAATATCGGCGGGATGGGGACGAACAACACGTTCTGGGTGTATCCGTCGTGCTATGTCCTCAACAAACCATAGGGTGATTGACATGACTGAAAAAACAAGGTGGCTTTGGTTGCTCGTAGTGCTCCTGTTCGTGCCGCTCGTATCAGCGTATCAGGTGAATCAGCCTTTGACCATCAATGTGAAGCTCCAGTATGACAACGGTTCGGTGTTGAGCGATGTGCTTGTCCCGGCCTGTATCGACAGCATCTACTTCGATGGGAACAGCAGCTTGCTCGTGCGTGACCAGCCGATGACGCCGGGGACGTATCATAGCACGGTGTTCACGCCGCCGGTGGTGGGTGATTATGAGTTGAGCGTCATCTGCACGTTCAACAACGAGACGGCGCGGTATTTCGAGACGATTGCCATCACGCCGGTCATCACGGGTAGCGGCAGCGGCGGCAGCATCGGCCAGATTTTGAACTTGAACGCGAAGATTGTGCCGGACAAGTCGAGTTACACGGTGAATCTGGGTGTGGATTCTGTGTTGAGATTCCCGGTGCAGTATTACGCGAATGGCGTGTTGGCGAACAGCAATCAGGCGACGTGGACGATTACGCAGAACGATACGGCGATGGAGAAGGGGACGTTTGTGATGCAGAGCACGGGGAACTACCAGTTCGACTTCGATTTCAAGAACTATGCGCCGGGGGATTACACCGTGTATCTTTACTTCGACGGGCGCAATCAGGCGGTGACGGTGCATGTCATCAGCATCAATAGCGACCTGCTCTCCATCACTGGGTGGGTCTTGACGGATACTGGCGCGGTGAGTCCGGTCAAGGCGGTCATCGCGTTGTTCTTCCTCATCTTGCTCGTGGCCGCCATCATCCTGTTCTTCCGGAGAGGGGCGTCGAGGAGAAGATAAGTTTATATAGGAGAAGCCCTCAAAACCATTATTATCATAATAAAGAAGGGCGCATGGCGAAGAATCCAAGAATCAAGAGCTTCCTATCGAAGTCGCAGGCGGAGTATCGTGGCTATAAGCGGACTGGCGATTCAGACACTCTCGCGCAGGCTGGCGAGAAGCTCTGGAACGTGATGAGCTTGCTCGTGCAGGAGAAAGCCGGACGGAAGATAACAAGTTACGGGGAACTTCAGAAAGCAGTAAGCGACCTCTACGGCGCGGGCGCGACGAGCACACTCCTCATCACCTTCAAGAACGCCTACGACTTGCACAAGTTCTTCTATCGCGGATGGACGGAGAACATCAAGGAGATTGAAGAACTCTACGCAGAGACCTACAACGGCCTGCGGCTCTTGGGGGCGAAATGAAATGGTGCAGCCCTTCAAGAAGGTCAGGAACGCCTTGACAACGCACCTCATCGTCTATGTGCCGAGCACGAACGGGAACTTCGAGGCGAGAATCGAGGAGACGCAGCAGTTCCTCACGCGCTTGTTCGGCGGGACGACGGAAGAGGGCGGCGTCGGCACGTATGTCGGCAAGAAGAAAAAGGTCATCAAGGAGGATGTGGCGAAGGTCGAGGTGTTCACGACGCCGGCCATCTACGAGAAGCAGAAGGACGGCCTCCTGCGGTGGCTCAAGGGGAAGAAGAGGGCGTGGCGGCAGGAGGAACTCGCCGTCGAATACGAAGAGGACATGTTTTGGGTATAGAGGTGAATCACGATGGCGAAAAAACTAACGAGTAGAGAAAAGAAAACATTACTCGATATACTTAATTCTCTTATAGTGAGCACGGAGAGCGACATTGATGCAGATTTATATGATGAGATTAGGAAAAAAGTAGAGAAGATGTGAAGATGAAACCAACATCACTCAAGAAGGTGACATAACGATGGGCTTCAGCACGACAATCCAACCGAGACCGCCGTTCTTCCTCTTTGTCCCCTCGCTCGATGAGATTCCAGCACAGGAGCGGGCGAAGCACAAGGGAGAATACTTCGCGCTCGGTCATTTCTACAAGACGCTCAAGCAAGCACGGGTGGAAGTCAAAGAGTCGGGCTACGGCTCGAAGGAGAAGATTGACGTGCTCATCAAACAAGGATACTTCAAGAAGGTGACATGAATGTATGACTTGGCGACCATCAACGCGATGAACGAGAAACGCGCTCGGGAGGCGAGAAAGGAGGGCAAGCAGCCGTTCCTCATCACGAGTCAAGACCAGATTGACAGCATGCCGCCGTTCCCCTTCCCGAACATCGGGTCGATGCGATTGACGGGGTGGCGCAAGGTGGCCACGCACTTCGTGGATAGCTCGGGAATGGGGCAATCGAACGAGCCGGCGATGACGGCGGAGCAGTTCAAGCACAAGCTCCGGGTCGGCCATGCTTACGCAATCACGAGCGAAGGACAATTCCAACTATATGTTACAGAATATATAAAGGTGAAACTATGAGGCAACCCAATCCCGACAGCGATGTTCGACGCAGGCGTATCCAATTCAAACACAAAGGCAACTCAGTGAAGTGTGAACGGTGCTCGGAGAAGGCCGGCGAAGATGTATATATTCCGAGTAGAATCTTTGCCGAGACAGGGAGACCCCCGTTACAATGTGCGACGTGCCATAGAACCGACTGGTGGCAGGTCAGGAAGAAGAAGGTGTCCGAATGAAACGCGAGACGATGATAGCCCTCGTGGTGGGGGTGCTTGTTCTTACTGCCATCATCACGTTGTTTGCTACTGGCACTATCATTCCGCAGTCAGCCTTGGGTGGCGGATTCACCATCAATAGCATCAGCGCAACGAAGGTCTTTACGACGGCGAGCGATGTCGCTACCGGGCAGTTCATCGTGACGGCCACGGCGACTGGTCAAACGCAGAGTATTGTTGGCCGTATAGACCAATCTGATTTCCAAAGGTCGGGCTACAATGTCCAGCACGGTTTCGGCATCAGCATTGATGCAGTGCAGGAGAGCTTCAAGTATCCCATCACGAGGGTGGTGAGTAAGGATTTGTATCAATACCGCCTCGTTGTTGTCCCCTCACCTTCTACCTTCGGCACACCGGCGTGTCCGAACCCGACGATAACAGTATATTCGGTGATGCAGAAGAACTCGATTCTCGGCGCGGCGACAACGAACAAGCAGATTTGGTGCGTTGAGCAATCAATCGTGGGCGCGACAGCGAATCTCGACACTCCAACACACGCATTCAATGCTGTGTTGAGCGTTCAGGTGGATGGTGGAGCGGTGCAGAAAGTGCCGATTGGCACTGATGCCGCCTCTAACACAGGGAGTCTCGGTTCTCTCGGCACGGTGACATGGACTGGCAATTTGATGACGGGTAATACCTTCAGCAATCCCGGCAACTACAAGGCCATCTTCAATGCCGGCTCGAAAACATGGCACATTATCGGCATCGAAGATTATCGGACTTATGATACGACATATACGACGAGTATCAATGCTATAACTGCACAGGCGCAAAAAGATGGCGCGACACGAAACCAATACGGGTGGCTTGCCTCAGTGACAACTGGTGATGCGGTCATCAACGCATTCATAGGGGGGCTGATTAACCCGACGAACAATGCGCTCAACCAAGTGATGAACAGCAATGTGCAGATTTTCGGCGGCCAGAGTCTGTCGGGGACGCAAGACGCCGGCACTCTGACTGTTCCGAGCGCGACGCGCATCGCCAACCCACAGTTCGTGTTCTACCTGAATGCGAAAGAAGTTGGCGTGTTCATCAGCAGTGGAAAGCCCGTGATTACTGGCTTGTCGTGCCCCTCATTCGAGAGCGGGAGCAGGCAAGGTCTCTTGACGGTGAATGTCAGGAATGCGGGCACGGGAACGGGCGCATTCGAGGCCACGGTGAGCGGTTGCGACTTCAGGGTCTTGAGCAACCAGAATATCGCCACTGTGCCTGTTGGTGGAACGGGGACGATTACTATGATGATTGACTCGAACACGCTTGCCTCTGCCAAGGGGACGTGTAAGGTCACGGTGAAGGATGGTGCGAGTCAAGCATCGACGAGTAGCACGGTGACGTGTCAGGCGACTGTTCCGGTGGTTTGCACAGAAGGGAAGCAATACTTGCAGGGGTCGTGCGTGGCCAAGTGCGTTGATGGTGTATTGCAGCAGGATTTCTGCTGCACGAGCGACATCAAGGCTGACGCGAGTGGCACTCTCGTGTGCAACAACCCGATTCCTCCACCAGTTCCGCCTCTGAACTGCTCTGACCAGTTGTATGGACTGATAAAAGCGCAGCAGGGTAGCTCGGAGGTCTGTAATTTCTGGTGCAAGGTGGGGTTGTCGAAGCCGACGGTGACGACGGTGTGCGTGAATGATTACACGCCGCTCGTGATTGTCGTGCTGGTGCTCGCGTTCATCGCGTTCCTTGCCGTCTATAAGAAGTCGAAGGGGAAGCGGGGTGGGAAGAAGAAGCCTGCTCCTGACTGGCTTGTTGGCGAGAACAGCATCTTGAAGAGCAAGGTGTTCTGGATTGGCATCGCTGTCCTGCTCGGGTTCGCCGTGGTGGTGGGCTTCTTCGCCTACTTCTTCTGGGCACTCGTGGCGGCGGCGGTGCTGGCCATCATCTACATCATCATCAGGATATTCGTGTTCAAGAAGATTTGGTGAAACACATGAGCAAACTCCGCCACATCGAAGTCGAGGGTTGCATCGTGAATATCCGCGAGGGATTGCACGACACGTTTGGCCGCAAGGTCACGTCGATTGAAATCATCCCCGACGACCACTATGCTGGAGAACCAAAGTGGTTCGTCAAGCCAGCGGTGCGGAACATCCGCGTCATACAAACGGGGGGCGACTGAATGCCTTTTGACCGCATCGAGGAGACTTACAAGGCCGTGGACGAGATGGCCAAGGCGGACGGGAAGCCGCGCCCCAAGAGGTTCGGGGGCGGCAAGTGGAGTAAGGAGAAGGAGCTTGCGGTATATTATCGGCGGGTCGGCGCGAGATACACGCCGCTTCAATGGAAGGTCATTTTCATGTATGCGGAGAACGAAAAGGGATTCGACATCGGTAAGGTGAAGAAGCTCATCAAGAAGGTGAACTGAATGGCACTGACGAAACAAGAGCTTGGCGAGCTTGCGCAACTCCTGAACACGACGGACGTGCAGGATACATTCAGCCTTGGAGACCTTGGCCGGCGCAGCATCTTGGAGAATAAGGCCACGGACAAGCAGTTGTGGAAGGCGGCGCAGATGGCGGGGATTGATTCGGAGCAGTTCAACGACATATATCCTGATTTCGACTGGAGCAAGGTGGACTGAAAATGACCTTCACTCTCTACAAGATTCGTGACCGGCCAGAGCCGGGGGCGGTATTGGAGTATTGGTCGTTATTGCCTCCACAGAACAGCGACGAGAAGTTACTGCGTAAGGTGGTTGTTGAGAAACTGCCGAAGAAGGAAGGCGTGAACAAGATTAGCGGCAAGAACGAGTGGATAACGCAGACGGACATTGACATGCTCGAAGAAGAAGCCGAGAGTAAGCGTTCTGCCAAAGAAATACGAACGCTCCACCCCGCAGACAAAAACCTACTCTCATTAATCAAGAAAGGAAGCAAGAAGGTGAGATGAATGGCAAGACCAAAAAAAATCCCGGTAGTGAACAGCAGCAACTCGCTTGATTTTATAATGGAGTTTGAGGGCGGCAACATGACTCGTGCAGAGTTCCTCGCGCTCTTCGCATATCTCATTAAGACGGGGCAGGCATGGCACTTACAAGGGATGTATGGTCGGCAGGCCGCCGCGCTCATTGAGGATGGTCGCATCAGCAAGAGTGGAGTCATCAACTGGAGTAAGGTGGTAGAGCCGGAAAAACTGCTCTACAAAGAGTAACATCACGGAAAGAGCGGAAGGAGATATTCGACTACGAGTGAAAAAATGGCGAAGCGTAAGAAACCGTTTTACGAAAGGGGCGTGTATTGGGGTATTCAGATGACGCTGTTCGGGTTGGTGCTCGGAGTGCCGTTTTTTGTGAGCGGCAAGTCGTATCTTGCGTTCATCGCGGAACTGACGTGGCCGACGGCGGCGATGGTATTCATAGCAACCGTCCTGCTCGGGATTTTCGTTGAGGGATACTTGAAGAAAGTGAAGATAATATAGGTGATACAACGAACGATTAAAGGTGAAACCAATGGAAGCATACTGTGTCAAGTGCAAGCGGAAGCGTCTGATGAACGATGGCAAGGAAGTCAAGCTCAAGACGGGCACGAGAGCAATGAAAGGCTGTTGCAGCACCTGCGGGACAGGCATGATGCGCATACTGGGAAGGTGACACGATGAAAGACTCTATCACGTATGAGGAAGCACTGCCGCAGATTGCGCACATGGAGCGGCGCACGGATGTGGGCAAGAAGCTCGACTCGTTTGACCGCAGCATCATCCTGACGCTCATCTTCGATGTGCCGAAGGAACAGGCACTCGATGACATCATGGAATTGAGGGGCATGAAGAAGGTGAAGCGGTGAAGCTCACTGCGGAGTGGCTGTTGGAGAACCTGCCGCATGGGAGCGGCATCAACTTTGCGTGGAAGGTCACGGAGAAGCCCACGTATTTCCTTGCGGAAAATGGGTTCGAGCCGATAACTGAGGCGGGGTTCTACGATAGCGCGGCGCAGTTCGAGGTCGTCATTCCGAAGGCGAAGCCGACGGAGTTCAAGCTGCATTTCGAGGGTGCGCTCGCGCAGCGTATGAATCAGAAGTATCAGCTCCGTGATTACCTCGAAGAAGTGCTCGGGCAGTCGTTGGAAGAGGCGGAGAAATAGGAGGGTGAAACGATGAAAAAGAAGGTAGTTTTTGCAGGACTGGGTATCGTGCTCGCGGCGTTCATCACGTTTTTGCTGCGGCTCATCAACGCCAAGTTCTTTCAGGACAATCTGAACATGCTGATTGTCGTGGGCATCTTGGGCATCATCGCGTTGGTCGTCGGCATGATTCGCCGGATGAACAAGGCCACGATGTTCCTTGGCGTCGGCGCAATCATCACGGCTGTGGCGCAGTTCCTCATCAGGATGGCGTTCAATGACAACGTATCGCTCTTCGTGATATTCCTCGTGGTGGGCTTGATAACGCTCATCTGGGGGCTTGTGAAGAAGTGAGGTGGCACAATGAAAAAGTGGGTAAAGTGGGTCGGGTGGACGGCACTGGTTCTCGCATTGGTGGGTGCGCTCAACTGGGGTCTGGTCGCGCTCGGATGGAATCTGGTGACATGGCTCTTCGGGGTCAGCACAATGACAACGATAGTGTATGCGCTGGTGGGATTGTCGGCAGTGTATAGCATCTTCTGGTTCTTCAACCACAAGATGAAGCTGAACGCGCTGGAATGGACGGCCACGGTGCTCGTCATCGTTGGCGCGTTGAACTGGGGTCTGGTCGCGCTCGGATGGAACATGGTCGATGCAATCTTCGGCGCAGCGTCGATGCTCGCAAGGATAGTGTATGGCCTCGTGGGTATTGCCGCGCTCTATTCCATCTGGGTGATGTGGAAGAACAAGTAGGAGGCGAAACGATGAAGGGTATGAAAGGGGTAGGGAAGTGGGCGTTCCTCATCGGGATTGTGGGTGCACTGATTCTTGGTGCGCTTGCGGGTCTCGGAGTGTTCGCAACACCGATGTGGATGACTGTCGTGCTGGTGCTGGCAGGCATCGTGATTGGCCTGCTGAACGTCACTGATGCGGAGAGTGTGCCGCTCATGGTGGCGGCACTGGTCATTGGCGTGGGCGCGGGCGTCTTGGGGATGTTGCCGCTTGTCGGCGAGTTCATCAAGGCAGTGATGACGGCTGTTGCGGCGGTTGTGCTGCCGGCAGGCATCATCATCGCGCTTTCGACGGTGTGGAAGAAGGCGAGTTGATTTTTTTTATCTTCCTGTTTTTCAATACTTTCAAGAGAGGCGTAAGATGGCAACTCCGGTAGTCACGGCGGCAGTGAGTAGCGTGAGCGCGTTCTCGAAGCTCTACTTCATCACGTTCCTCGTCCTGTTGGTTTGGTTCATCGTGACGCTCCTCCTCATGCTCGTGATGACGCATAAGAGCGCGAAGAAGGGGCAGATTCTGCTCATCTTTATCATCAGCGCGATACTCTTGCTCGTGGCCGTGCTCATCGGCTACTTCAACATTGGCGCGATAGCGTCGTGGGTGGGAATATGAAAGATAACTCGAAGTTGCCGTTCCGCTGGTGGTTCATCACGCGGGGCAATATTAGCGCGAAGGAGACTCTTGATGACATCATGGCTCGCTGGAAGGTTGATGATTACACGACGAAGGTGAGTTTTGTCGAGGTGAGTAAGCAATTCGCCACGCTCAAGGAGGCGAAGGCGTGGAGCAAGGGGTTCGATAAGTGGCTCTGGAAGGGCGCGGGCGCGTGGCACGAGCAGGAGGATATGGATGTTGGCGGCCTGCAACAGTGGAGAGACGGTGAGTGGCAAGACCTCGAATGAGGGTGATGGGGCATGATACGGAAATCGAAGTTCAAGAAGGGCGACAAGGTGGTATTCATCGAACAGCACACAGATAGTTCTGGTTTCGTCGTCAAGAAGGGAAAAGTCGGGACGGTCTCAGAAAAATATTGGGATGTTTGGAGGCAAACGTGGGCGTATGACATCGACAACATCCCCATCAAGCGAGGAGTATCATCGCTTCACTCAGTCGCATTCGGAGTGACAGAAGATTCATTGAAGAGAAGGTGAACCATGAAAAAGCTCAAGTCGAAGAACATCGTCCTTGGAATACTGCTCGTCGCGCTCGTGGCGTTGGCGGGTGTCGCGGTGATGCGGGGAACGACGCAAGCGGCCATCGGGGATTTCTCGACGCAGGCATCGTGTAATGCGTATGCGCAAAAGAATTTCTGCACGTCGTATGATTGTTCTCCCTGCACACAGTATAATGCTGGCTACACGCTCTCCTTCAGTGATGGCACAAAGACCAGCACTCCGTGGACGGCGGATTGCAAGGCGAAGGGGACGGCGGGTAGTTCCTACACGCTGTGTGGTGCGGTGGCTTCGACGAGTGGGTATGCGTATTCTGGCGGCAGTTGCGTTGCGGTGTCGAGTGGCGCACAGTATGCGACGTTGAGTGCTTGCACGACTGCGCATCCGGCGACGACGCCGACCACGACGTGCTCATCATCCCCGTCATGCACTCAGAACGGTGCGCAGAGGGCGGTGGCGGGAAAACCGCAAGCGTATGAGACGTGCAAATACTTCAACAGCGGGTGCGGTCTGCAATGGATAGGGTATTCTTATTGCCCATCAGGACAATACTTCATCGCCAGCAGTTGCCAGAAGGGATATGATTGCGGTGCGCTCGACCCCGGATGGACGTGCGATTACTTGACGGGGATTGCATCAACGACCACGCCAACCCCGACTCCCACACCGACGCCGGGAACGCCGACGGGGTGCGCGGTGAGTTTCTCGTGCGTTGATACGGTGCATGTCGCATACGTGGCCAAGGATTGTTCGCAAAAGACGTTGGTGTGCGGGACGGGGAAGGCGTGTCAGGCCGGGGATTGTGTCTCTACTGCGCCAGTGACGCCTCCAACCCCGACGCCGCCCGTGACGAATGCGTGTGATGGTGTGGTCTGCCCGGACTATTGTGATGCGGCATACACGAGCTTCTCGCAAGGGACGTGCGACAGCGCGACGGCGCAGTGCGAGTATGCGACGGTCAAGACGAACAGCCCTGAGTGCCTGCCAGCACCGGCGAACAACACCCGACAAGCTTGCGGGGGCACTGACCCGAACATCATCGCGGCACGGCCTTGCCCGAGCGGA
>Ga0315275_10000079_pt1 | contig 70901 bp, 77 predicted proteins | sample YL17G03_0_MG_FD_205557 | JGI IMG/M metagenome (GOLD analysis project Ga0315275, IMG submission 205557) | Sediment microbial communities from Yellowstone Lake, YNP, Wyoming, USA - YL17G03_0 | ecosystem: Environmental > Aquatic > Freshwater > Lake > Sediment | place: USA: Wyoming | collected... | reverse complement strand
GGCTCGTCGTGTCGCCGGTGCGCGTGCCGACGCGGATGTCGAGCGTCCTCCCATAGCGTTGCGCGATCGCGCTGATGGCCGCGAGCGGCTCGGTGAGGTTGCGGTTGATGTCGTTGGCGAGCGCCTTGAGCGGGCTGATGTAGACGCAGTAGACCCTCTCCTCGAGCGTGCCGGTGTCGGCGTGCAGCACGAGCTCGTTGAGGATGGCGAGGAACGCGGAGAGTGTCTTGCCGCTACCGGTCGGGCTGCAGATGAGGCTGTTCTTGCCGAGTTGGATGTTGCGGATGCTGTAGCGCTGCGGCGGGCTGAACGTCCCGAACGTGGTCGTGAACCATTCGCGCACGAACGGGTGGAGATTGTCGAGTATCTCGCTCTCCGGATACTCCTCTGTCTGGAAGACGATGGGCGATGCGCTTGCTGCGGTATCCATTTCGCTTTCCTTCTTTTCGAAGGACGCCTTGGTGTACATCCAGAAATCGCGGCGATTGGTGCAGCCGCGATTTCGTAAATCCTGCCGGTGGCAGTGTGTGCACCGCGTCCTCCAGTTTCTCGTCGATGGTTTTTTATTGTCTATATAGTAATTATTTCGGTATCTCTCAATACCAACCATAGAGAATAACGCTTGTTCTTAAACGCTTTCCTGTTCAAGAGATACCTCTTCTGCTCGCGCGTGGACTCTTCATGACTCTTGTGCGAACGATTAAAAACGCGCGGGAATTCGCTTCGGCAATGGATGATACCGTCGATAAGAAGGGCGCATCCTTCGCGCCGCTGGAGAACAGGATGAAGGAGATCCCGGTCCTCACGATCGGAGAGCACGGCATCGATATCCTAGTTGGGGGTGAGTATCGGCCGGCGCGCGAGCTGCCGCGCCTGCTCCCCGACATCGTCGGGGAAGACCCGCGCGCCGCAGAGCAGTACTATGACCTTCTCCGCAACTCGTTCGACCATCTCAAGGCGATGTTCGCGCGGCCGTCATCGTCGGCCGACACGGAGGCGGAGCTCGAGGAGCAGACGAACGCGCTCTACCGCCGTCGCCTGCTCTACGCCGACGGGTTCCAGCAGGACCTCTACGGGCTCAATCGCTCGATGGTCCTGCTGCAGGATGAGCTCGTGTCTCGCATCGCGCTCGTGTCGCTCTCCGGGCCGCAGCCCCGCAGCGCGCGGCTCTATCTCATGGTCGCCCCCAATCCGAGCGACCTCTCCAGCGTCCAGCAGCTTCTCCTCTTCACCACGATGCACACCGGCGACTCTCACCGCCTCGTCTCCTGCATCGACGGGCGGTACGACGCATTGTCGTCGTCGGTTGTCCGGCTGCGGGGCGCGGCGGTCTACGCGCTCCAGAACGTCCCGTCCTGCGTGCGCAGCGACGAGCGGCAATTGCGCACCACGCTCCTCCACGAGTATGTCGGCATCAAGCGCAGAATGGCAAAAGAGCGGCTCACGCACTACCCGGTGATGGGTGACGCGGGCTCGCAGAACTGAAGAGAGCGGTTGATGGGGCCTAGAGCTCCAGGCTCTCGAGAATCTTCTCCTTGTCGAACGGCACGAGGTCATCGTAGGCCTGCCCCATGCCGAGGTAGAGTATCGGCCTCTTCGTGACGTAGGAGACCGAGATCGCAGCGCCGCCCTTCTCGTCGATGTCCGCCTTGGAGAGGATGATGGCGTCGATGCCAACGAGCGCGCCGAAGACCTGCGCCTGTTCGACGCAATCGTTGCCGGTGATGGACTCGCCGACGAATATCTTGAGGTGCGGCTTCGAGACACGCACGACCTTCTCGAGCTCCTGCATCAGGTTCGTGTTGCTGTGCAGGCGCCCCGCGGTGTCGATGAGCACCACGTCGATGCCCTTGCTCTCGGCGTGGCGTATCGCGTCGAACGCGACCGCGGCCGGGTCCGCGCCGTAGCCCTGGCTGATGAGCTTGACGCCGAGGCGGTCGCAGTGCTCCTTGAGCTGGTCGATCGCCGCGGCGCGGAACGTGTCGCTCGCCGCGACGACGCACGAGAGTCCGTTCTTCTGCAGGAGATGGACTATCTTCGCGAGCGTGGTGGTCTTGCCCGAGCCGTTCACGCCGATGATGCAGATCTTGAACGGCCTCGGCCCTCTCTTGATACGCTCGAGGAGGTCGAACGTCGGGACGTCGAAGAGATCCTCGATGGAGCGGCGCAGCCGCGCCGTGATCATGTCGTCGATGCCGAGACGCGAGACCTTGCCGGTCGTCAGCTCGTCCTTGAGGTCGCCCTTGATCTTCTCGATGACCTCGACCGCGACGTTGTTCTCGAGCATCGCGACCTCGAGCTCCCAGAAGAGCCCGTCGAACTTCTCGGGCGTGAGCGTCTTCTTCGTGAAAGCATCCTTGATTTTGCCGAAGAGGCCGGGTCCCTCCTCGATGTCCTCCTCGACCTGCTCGAGCCCCTCCTCGATGACGGGCTCGGCGGGCGTCGGCTCCGTTTTCGGCCGCGGTACTTCAGACGCCTCCTCCTTTCGCTCCTCCTTCTTTCCGAAGAGCCTGCCGAGAAAACCTTTCCTCTCTTCTGACGGCGGTTTCTGCCCCTCTGTTGTCTCCTCTTTCTTCTCCTCGTGCCTTGCCTCTCTTTGCCGCGGGAGGTGTTGAGCGGAATCTATACTCTCTTTTGTCTTCTCCTCTTCTTTCTTCGGAACCTTCTTCGGCGGCTCTGGCGCTTTCTGAGGTTGTTGAGCGGAAGGCTTCTTCTCTTCTATTCTCTTCTCCTCCTTCTTCGGCTCGGGCAGCTTCGCCGAGGGTTTCGCTCTCGCGAGAATCCTCCTCTCCTCCTCTTTCGCGCGCTCGATCGCCTGCGCGTCCTCGACCTTCTCCTCCTTCACGTCGGATTTGGCGCTCTTGGTGAACGCGTCGATAGCCTTCTTGAGCTTGTCCTTGAGGAAACCGAACATGGTCTCACGCGCCCTTGCGCTGCGCGGCGCCCGCCTCGAACTCCTTCTGTATCTGCGCGAGCCGCTCGAGGAGCCGGTCGAACTGCTCGTGCAGTTGGAGGTCGTACTCCTCGAGCTCCGCGAGCTGCTTGTCCAGCATGGTCTTCACTTCGCTCGCGCTCTTCGGCACGACCGCGCCCGCGCCGGCGTTCACGAGGAACGTCCTGTCCTCGACGGCCTTCGCCCTGATGAAGATGCCGTTCGCGAGCGGCGCGAGGATGTCATCGCCCGCCTTGACGTTCTGGTAGCGGTCGATCTCCTCCTTGAGCGTCTGGATCTCGGCGCGCTGCCTGGCGATGCTGCCGAGGTACTCCTGGACCTGCTCAAGCTGCGAGTTGGTCATCTCCGCCTCGAACATCCTCTCCCTGCGGGTCTGCTCTGCCATGCGTATCGTTCTCCTTGATATCCACAAGTCTATTCACGGATATTATCTGTGTTTCGCGTGCGCCTCGCTGTGGCGTGGGCGCTCGTCCGCAGCATCGTCGAGGTAGCCCAGGCTCTCCTCGATGTGGACGATCTCCGGGCCGCCCGACTGGTCGCCGATGACGAAGCCGCCGCGATTGTTGATGATGCCGGCGCGCAGGTACGGCGTGCCGAGATTGACCGTGGCGGGCGTGAGCGTGGCGCCGAGCGTCCGTTCCGCCTGCGCGATCTCGCTCGCTGTCGCGTCGCGGTGGATGATGCCGTGCTCGCCGTGCAGCACGAGCAGCGCGCCCGGCGCGTTGAGGCCGGCGATGTCCATCCGCACCGCGGGCACGCCGAGGTGCCGCTCGATGGACTTGCGTTCTGTCTCGTCGAAATCCGTGCTGATGATCGCGCCGTGGTCGTTGCACACGATGTTGTTGCCCAGGCACGTGTGCTTGGTCTTGAAGACGATGATTGGGATCTTGAGCCTCTTTACTTGTTCTATCTCCCAGTCGAACGCGATGCTCGGCGCCAGGACCGCCTTGCTGTTGCCGGCGAGGAAGATGCCGGGCATGCTGGTGCCGGCGATGCGGGTCATGTGGAACGGGACGTTGCCGAGCGTTCTCTTGACCTCAGCGAGCAGCGCCTCAGGGAGGTGCTCGCCGAAGAGGACATAGCTGTCCGTGGCGTAGGCGTAGAGCCCGACGTTGGGCGTGCCGTTGAAGTTCGTCTTGAGGACGTGCATATGAGGAAAGAATCCGAGATGCTTTTTAAAGGTTTGGCGAGATTTCGACGGTGAAAAGAGAATCATGCGCCTCGCGGAGCCCCTCACGCTGGGGATGTTCTCCCACAGCTATGAGAAGCCCCTGTATGAGTCGCGGGAGAAGATACTCCGTTTCGCTCTTTCAGAACGCGACGTATTTGGGGGTCATACGACGCTGGCGCTCCTGGAGCGCTAATTAAGTGTTTTCCAGAGTCCTTCCAGAATCTCTACTTCGCGCGCTTCGTCGCCGCGGTCGTGGCGCGCGTCCGTCCGGTTGTCTTCTCGAAGATGGGCGGCGTCTTGTCGAGGAGCTGGATGCCGATGGGGCCGAAGTGCTCCTCCTGCTCCATGTCGATCTTGCGCGCGTTCTCGAGGTGCAGGAGCGGGATGAACGTCATGACGATGTCGCGCGGGTCGTCGCTCCTCGTGATGTTGTGGAACATGAGCTGCTCCTTCGACCTCTTCTTCTCGTAGTGGCCGTAGATGCGGTCGTACACCTCGCGGATGATCACGCTCATGTCGACGTGGTGCTCCGGCGGGTTGATGACGTCTAACGTCTTCGGCGGGATGTAGGGCGGCCGGCTCGCGTCGAGCTCCAGCGCCTTCTCGAGCGCCTCGACGAGGTCGTAGATAGAGACCTTGCGCTTGCGCGGCTGCGGCGTGCGCGGGATGAGCTGCGGCCGCTCGCCTGGCGCGAAGGCCCACGGCTCCTCGAGCGGCGTCTCCTCGAGGCCGAGGTCGATCGGCTCCTCCGCCGAGTGCATGAGGCGGTCGAGCGCCGCGAGCTCGTCGTCGCGCAGGCGCTCCGCCTTGAGCTTGAGGAGCACCGCGCTCGCGAGCACGACCTTGCCGCTGATGCGGAAGTCCATCTCCTTGAGTTTCTTCAATTGCTCGAGGAACTTCTGCGAGATGAGCGAGATGTTGATGTCCCACGGGTCCATCTGCTCGTGCTCGATGAGGTCGAAGAGGATGGCCTTCCAGCTGATGTCGTCCTGGTTCACGATGAGGTCCAGGATGTGCTTCTGCGTCTGCTCCTCGATAGACGGGACTACGGGCGTCTTGATATGAGAGTTCGTTACCATGCCACTACTACCATGCCACTGGCAGGGCTTTAAGAAGCTTTTCCATATATAAGTGTTGCGGTGAACATCGTCGAGAGCGGAAGAGAATAGAAAAGAGTTCACTCTCTCTTGCGTATCTTCGCGACGAAGAACCCCTCGGTGTTGTTATCCTGCGGGTAGATGCGTAGGCACGCGGCGACCGCCGGCTCATACTTCTCCCCGTCGAAGGAGAGCACCGCGTCGCTGCGCTTGATGTCGAGGTCGATCGGCAGCACCTCGGCGTCGGGATGGCGTGCGAGGAACCAGGAGACCAGCCCTTCGTTCTCCGCCGGCTCCTGGGTGCAGGTCGAATAGACCAGGACGCCCCCGGGCTTGAGCGCGCCGAAACCGAGCTCTATGAGCCGGCGCTGCTCCGCGACAAGGCGCGCGACCAGGCCCGGCGACCACATCTGCAGGGTCTTGAGGCTGCGCCGGATCGTGCCGGTGCCGGAGCACGGCGCGTCCACCAGGACGCGGTCGAACGCGAGCATGCCGCGCGCTAGCGCGTTGTTGGCGCGCAGCGTGACGATGGTGTTCATCACGCCGGCGCGCTGCAGGTTCAGCCCGAGCGGCTTGAGCCGGTTGCCCGCGACGTCGTTCGCGAGGATGATGCCGCGGTTCTGCATCGCCGCGGCGAGCTGCGTGGTCTTGCTGCCGGGCGCGGAGCACAGGTCGAGCACGATCTCGCCCGGCTTCGCGCTGAGGACCACGGGCGGTATCATCGACGCGGCATCCTGGATATAGATGAATCCGAGCTGGTGCTCGGGTAGGTTGCCGATGTCGAAGCGCTTGCCGTGCCGGTACTCGAGAAAGAACCCCTCCGCGCACCACGGCACCGGCGTCAGGAGCCAGTCCTTCTCGAGGCGCTTGCGCAGCTCATCCACCGATATCTTGAGCGTGTTGACGCGGATGGATTTGGTGATGTATGAGAGCGAGTACTGCAGGAACTCGTCGTAGCGCGGACCGAGGAGGCGCTGGTAGCGCTCGACGAACGCGGGCTTGATGTCGACGCGCTGTGGGATGGGTGTGAGGATGCTCTCTTGTTCATCGGTCGGCTCGATCGCTTCGAGGTCTGTCTGGTCCTGCGTACTCTCCGGTGTTTCCTCTTGCGTCATTATTGTATGGAGAACCGGCCGGTATTTAAAAAGGTGGTCGCCAAAACAAGAGCGATTTAGACCTTTTCTCCGTTGCCTCTCTCCGACCACAACGAAAGTCTTGCTCTACTCGACCGCCAGCGACTCGCCTGCTGGCTCATCCGGCGCTCGCCTCCTCTACGCGCTTCGTTCACGCCTTACCTCTTGCTGCTCGCGCCTTCAGGCTGGCAGCTCTCTCGATACTGTTCTCTTTCCTGTTCCTTCTCCTTCCCGAAAGCATTTAAATCGTACGCATCGTCCCCAGCGTGATGTACCAGAAGATCGTCAAGCCGGTCCTCTTCAAGTTCGACCCAGAGTTCGTGCACGACGCCACGGCACTCTTCGGCATCGCGCTCGGCAGCAATCCGATAACGCGCGGCCTGCTCTCCGGCATCTACCGCTACGAGCACCCGATGCTCCTCCAGACAATCCACGGCATCACGTTCAAGAACCCGGTGGGACTGGCCGCCGGCTTCGACAAGGACTGCCGGCTCATGAAGGTCCTGCCGGCGATGGGCTTCGGCTTCGAGGAGGTGGGCAGCATCACCGCAGAGCCGTACAGCGGCAATCCCGAGCCGCGCCTCGTCCGCCTGCCCAAGGACCAGTCCATCATCGTCTACTACGGGCTCAAGAACAAGGGCGCGAAGGTTGTACGCAAGATTTTCCTCACGAGTCGTGGAGAGCGCCGCCGGTTCGCGATCCCCATCGGCATCAGCGTCGCCAAGACGAACAAGCACTTCGCGAGCCCGCGCGCGAAGATCAGCGACTGGGTGCGCGGCGTCCGTCTCATGAGGGCGTGCGGCGACTACCTCACGATCAACGTGAGCTGCCCGAACACGTACGATCCGCAGAACTTCTGCGACCCCGACCTGCTCGCCGCGCTCCTCGTCGGCATCAAGCACGCGTGGCTCACCTTCGACAAGCCGGTCTTCCTCAAGCTCTCGGCCGACATCACGAACGAGGAGCTCGACCGCATCATCGCGACGTGCGACCAGCACCCGTTCATCAAGGGGTTCGTGCTGACCAACCTCGTCAAGGACCGCACGAAGCTCAAGCTCAAGAGCCCGAAGTCGTTATACGAAAAACTCAAAGGCGGGCTCTCCGGCAAGGTCGTCACTCCCTTCTCACGCGCGCTCGTGCGCCACGCCTATGAGATAGCAGGGGACCGTTACACCATCATCGCGTGCGGCGGAATCTTCACCGCCGAGGACGCGTACGAGTACATCAAGGACGGCGCGTCGCTTGTGCAGCTCATCACCGGCATGGTCTACGGGGGGCCTGGCACGGTCAAGCGCATCAACAAGGGGCTCGTTCGGCTCCTCAAGAGGGACGGCTACAAGAGCGTCGTCCAGGCGGTCGGCGCGAACATTCGCAAGCGCCGGAAAAATGCTTGAGGGGAAAGAATACACAGACAGCAGTGTATCATTGTGTAGAATGGTTATACGGAATGATTAGGTGTTGTATGGAATCTTTTCTGGCGGAGGATACGAAACGTTCTCGGCTCCAATTGCTGCGGTACAACACCCTGCAGGTCTGCGAGGTGGACGAGCACAAATACTTCCTGAGTAAGGAGCGCGGGTACGACGTCGGTTACGAGTTCGCGCTAGAGGACTGGATAGCCAGCATCCACGCGCCGCGGTTCCGCGACGCGTTCAAGAGAGCGGAGAGCGAGATCGAGAAGTTGTGCAACGAGTTCTGCGGAGACAACTGCCGTGGCGTCGGGAAGTGCCCATTCCCAATGCAACGCCTGCATGACCTCCTCAAGGACGCGTACTAGCTACTTCCTGATAGTTCTTTTCCCATATATGGCCCCATCCGAGCGTAGCCGAGCGCGGTGTAGTACCGTCGTACGCCGACGCCGGAGATCACGAGCATCCGGCTCTTGCCGCGCTCGAGCGCGATGCGCTCCGCCTCCACCATTAGGCGACGGCCCAGTCCTCGGTGCTGGATGACGCCCTCGTCGCCGATGCCGGTGGCGGTCCCGTACACGTGCAGCTCGCGGACGATCGCCGTTCCCGACGTTATCTCGGGGCGCAGGCATCGCGCTGGCAGCCGCAGGCGGCAGAACCCGAGGAGCGCGTCGGTCGCAGTGTCGTCGATGCTGAGAAAGAACTCCATGCCGCCGCTCGCTTCGTACTCTATGGTGTTGAGCGCAATATCTCCCGATGACGCTGTCCGCGCCTCGCGGCAGCGGATGCACCGGCACGCGATGCCGTCGCGCCGGCACATCTCCTGCACGGTCTGCCGCAGGTTCGTCTCGCCGACGCCGGCGCTCGTCACGCTGGTGGGGATGTCGCGCTGGACGCGCATGATGCGCACGTACCGCGGCACGAACCGCTTGACCTGCGCGATCACCTCGGCGGCGCGCTTCGTCGTGTAAGGAGTGTACCTCCCCGCCTTCCACTCGTGGTAGAGCTGCGTGCCCGGCAGCACCATGCACGGATAGATCTTGAGCATGTCGGGGCGCAGCGCCGGGTCGTCGAAGAGACGGTGCCCCGCCTCGAGGTCGCGCTCCGGCGTCATGCCCGGCATGCCGAGCATGATATGGAAGTTGAGCTTGAACCCGAGGTCGCGCAGGTCGGCGATGGCGCCGACCGTGTCCTGCATCGTGTGGTCGCGGTGGACCGCGGCGAGCACGTCGTCGAACGTGGTCTGCACGCCGAGCTCGACGCGGGTGCAGCCCTGCTCGAGCATGCGTCCGGCGTGCTCGAGGCGCGCGTGCGTTGGGCGCGTCTCGATAGTGAGGCCGACGCAGCGGATCACCGCCCGCTCGTTCTCCTCCTGCAGCTCGGGAATGCTCTTCGTCCAACGCGATGACTCTATCTTCTGCTCGCGGATACGCTCCTGCAGCATCGCCGTGCGCCGATCGTCGTGCACGCTGCCGGGCAGCAGGAAGAACGATTTGAAGCGCGCGAGGTCGAACTCGTCGTTCGGATAGAAGAGCGCGGAGAAATCATCCATCGCCTGGAAGACGCTGTGGATCACCTCATCCTGGTACGCGATGTCGTAGCTCGGGAACGTGCCGCCCATGAGGATGAGCTCCACCTTCTCCGGATTGTGCCCCGAGACGATGTACTGCTCGAGGCGGTTGAAGACCTGCACGTAGGCGTCGTACCCAGCGCGGATGCCGCGCAACGTGGCGGGCTCGTGACCGGTGTAGCTCTGCGGCACGTCGCCGAAGTAGCTGCTCGGTCCGCCGGGGCAGTATGTGCACTTGCCGTGCGGGCACGGCAGCGGCTTGGTCATGACAGCGATCACCGTCACGCCGCTGTCTGTGCGCACCGGTTTGGTGCGTAGCATATCCTTCGCGCGCGCGAACTCCTCGGCAGAGAGATGCGTCAGCACCATGATGTCCGATGGTATGATGCCGAGACGGAACTCCTTCGCGAGCTCCATCTTGCGCTGCGTGAACTCCTCCTTCGTCAGCCCGGCGTCGCAGAGCGCGAGGATAGCGTCGAGGAACGCGCGCGGCAGGATGCCTGGCGGTGATTCTCCGGAGAGTGATGTTGGCGCTTGCGTCATGCAGTGTACGGACCGGAGGATATGTTATAAAGCCATCGCGTTCTGCCGGCGAGACGCTGTTGCGTCTCCGCTCGTCGCAAGTTCTACGCCCTTCGTCAGCGCCTTCTCTTTTGACGGCTCCTCGCTTCCGGCCGGCAGAACGCGAGATTTCTTCGCGGCTCTCTAGAGGTGAACATTTAAATATCCTGGTGGGGCTGTGCCGCTGTGATGCCGGTTGGCTGATGAACAATCCGCGGGTGAGCAGGAGCAGCTGACGCAGCAGTGCATCTTCTGCAAGATCGCGAGCGGCGAGCTGCCGAGCAAGAAAGTCTACGAGGACGACAAGCATCTCGCAGTGCTCGACGTCAACCCTGTAGCGCCTGGCCACGTGCTGCTCATGGTGAAGGAGCACATCCCGATACTCGCGATCCTGGACACTGAGCAGATGCGTGAGATCTTCCTGCTCGCCGCGCAACTCGCGGCAGCGGTGCGAGAGGCGATGATCGTCCAGCGCGTGAGCATCGCGTGCGCGAACGGCTTCGCCGCAGGGCAGCGGCCGCCATTCCACCTCCTCTTGCACATCATCCCGCGCGAGAAGGGCGACGGGCTCGACATGCTCGACCTCGAGAAGTGCGATATCCCGCAAGCGGACACGATGGCGCTCGCGCCCGCGCTCGAGCAGACGACCCGGCAGGTCTTCTTGCATGTCGGACGCGACGACCTGCTCAAGACGCATCACATCCACAAGAAGACGCACGAGCCACCCACGCCATCTTCATCCTCTCCGCTCTCCTCTTCGTTGTTCTCGCAGCCATCTCCTGCACAGCCCTCGCCGCCCGCGCCGCAAGAGAGCGTCAGCGCCGAGGAGTCCGGTTCGACGCAAGAGTTCAGCTCCACGCAGGCGGCGCTCGAGCACGTGCTCGCGATGTCGCCCGACCTGCGGCGTTTCATCATGCTCCAGCCGGATCTCGTGGAGGGCTACATCAAGAGGTCGCCGAAGCTCGCGAAGCTCTTCGAGGGAGTGGACATCGCCGCGCTCTCGACCATGCTGCGCGAGCAGGAGGCGTGGGCAGGCGCGGCGCCCGGCGCTGCAGCAGGTCCCGTGCCTGCATCGAGTTCGGCATCGTCTCATGAGGGCTCTTCTCCATCAAGCGATGGAGAGAGCGCAGTCGATGGGGCGGTGACGCAGAGCGCGAAGACGATGCAGGAGAGCGAGCTCTTCGCGTTCATCGACGGCAATCCAGGGCTCAGGCAGTGGGTGCTCGAGCATCCACGGGAGCTCGCGGAGAATCTCGATAAGAACCCGCGCCTCTCCGCCCTCTTCGAAGGCGTCGATATTCTCGCGATCGCGAAGCGCTACCGCGCATACCTGCTACGGGGTGGTGCCCAATGACCATAGTGCTGCAGACCCCGCTCTTCACCCAGGAGGTGCCGGAGAACGGCGCGGCGAAGGGACACGTCCGCTTCGTCTCGGCGACGACAAAGGTCGATGATGTCGCGCTCATCGGCCTCTGCGCGAGCATCACCGCGTCCCTGCTCTACAGAACGCTCAAGGCCGCCGGCACGAACGTTATCATCACACTCTCGGAGGAGGGGGTGCGCGCCGACGTGCTCGCGCGCTACGAGGACGACGGCGTCAATGTGCAGTGGCCGCTGAAGCCCGGCGACCCTGCGCAGCTCGACTCGGTGCAGGAGCGCATCCGCGCGAAGACATTCTTCATCAAGCCGCCGGCGCGTAAGGATACGATGATGAATGATGCTGCGATGAACGTGCCTGGCGCCGGGCCCCAGGATGGGACTCCGGGCGCTGCAGCCTTGCCCTCCTCATCCGCGCCCCCTGGCGCGCCGCTCGATGCCGAGAGCGAAGAGGCCGAGGAGTACCAGGTCAAGCAGTTGCATCGTGTCCCGTAGCATATTATCCCATGGTGTATTCTAGAGCGCTAAGGAAGCAGTGCCACTATCCATGACGGGCCGAGCGTCGATAGCAACAGGACCATCGCGAGGAAGGCGAGCAGGAACGCGGGCACGAACGCGATGCCCTCCTTCACCCAGACGCGCTTCACCTTGAGCCTGCGCAGCCGCGCGATCTGCCGCAGCGTGATGCCAGGAATGTTCTTCTTCACGATGACTCTGCCCCGTACCCTGACATCCTGCGCGATCCAATCGCCCTCGGTCAGTCTGCCGACAGGATACTCCTTGATGAAGATGCTCTCCTCAACGGCACGGCTGAAGATCCACGCGTAGGTGAGGAGGTAGACCCCGATGAGCAGGAAGCCGATGACGATGCGCAGCTCCGGAGGCACGAAGAGGAGTGCGATGACGCACGCGACCCCGGTCAGGACGAGCATGATGCGTGCGCGGTGCACCATCGGTGTGCGGATGATTGCCCGGAACGCAAGGAGGAAGCGCTTGCGGTGCCGGACCAGCGCGAGCCAGAGCGTGACCGCAACGCCGTAGAGCGCACCGCACACTATCAGGAGGAGGAGGAACCCGAGGAAGAGTAGGTTGTCGGGTAGGAAGCCGAGCACCGCGCCGACACCCATCACGAGCTTCGCGTCGCCACCGCCCCACTGCCTGCCGTAGTACATCACCACGCCGATCGTGGCGCCGAGCAGGAGGCCGAAGAGATGGTCGAGGAAGAGGGCCGGGTTACTCTCGAGCAGGGCGATGCAGAGGCCGCCGAGCAGGCCGAGCGCCATCAGGCCGTAGCTGACCGTATCAGGGACCTCGCGTTTCCGGATGTCGCGGTACGCCGCGATGACGAGCCCCAGGAAGAGCAGGATGAGCAGGACCGGCGGTACCACAAGCACCCCGCCCCGGCGTTGCTATAAATATATTGCGATGGACATAGTGATAAGATAGGTTTAGTGTATTTAGTGAAGTATAAACGCTGCCTTGGCGTACATCCAGATTTCAGCCCGATTCGCATGGAAGCAGTGGCTTCCGGCGCCCCGACAACAAGTTGTCGTGGGCATGCAGGGCTGAAATCGTAAATGCCGCGAGGGACGAGCGGTGCATCCGCCGCAGCCCAGAAGAGAGCGAGCCGTAGAACTCCCAGCATCACGAAATATGAGAAGAAAAAACAGGATGCTAATCATCCATGTCGTCGTCGAGCTCCAGCTCCATGTCGTCGAAATCAATCTCGTTCACGAGCACCTGCTCAGCGCCGAGATCGACATCATGCTGGACTTTCTTGTCTACCGCATAATTCACAATCATCGATTCACCTGTATGATGGTAACCCCAACGATGGTTCCTTCTCCGTCAACACTCTTCTGAAGAAGGCAGGATTGGTATGGAAAAGAAGTATATAAATCTATTGTTTTTGGCCGTCGGAAAGCCCGTCGGAGGCCGAAATCTTTAAGCCCGCCCGTCAAATCCTACCGTCGATGGCGACGCGGCGAAGAGGGACCAGTAACGATGGCAAAGGACTCGACGGCATCGTGATGCTCCATATCGCATACAAAGGCCACGACGGGTGGATACCTATGATGCGCCTGCCGGGCGCGAGATACCTCTTCTCCGACGAGCTCGGCGAGGTCTTCGTGCGCAGCAAGGAGCCGGAGAGGTCCGGCATCCCGCCTCCGGACGGCGTGCTGCTCGACCAGGACAATCACTCCTACACCCGTGTCTCGCGCCGCGCCGCCGAAGGACCGCAGTTCTATCATGAACTGCGTGGGCGCATCGAGGAGGCGCGCGAAGCCCTGCGGGACCATCTCGCGCTCAACGGCTACACCGTGCTCCTGCCGAAGAGCGAGATAAACTGACTAGAGCGTGTGGCCGGCGGCCACCAGCGGGCGTTCGCCACGGCTTCCGCCCCGCTCGTCGCCGAGGTTTGCGCCCTTCGTTCGCGCCTTGTCGTTTGGAGCGACTCGCTTCAAGCCGGTGGTCGCCCTCATGCCTATCTGTGTTCTCGACCACAACCCTTATAAATCGCCGGCTGTTCCGGCACCATACCTATGAGTAATGAAGCGGCTCGTCCCGCGACAGCCGCCGAATGAGGTGCAAGCGCATTTCTTGTATCTCGGAGGGAACATCATGTCAGACGCAGCATTAGAGATCATCGAGATCGCCCGCAAGACCGGCAAGATCCGCAAGGGCACGAACGAGGTCACCAAGCTCATCGAGCGCGGCGAGGCGAAGTTCGTGGTGGTGGCGAAGGACGTCACGCCGAAGGAGATTGTCATGCACCTCCCCATCCTCGCGAAGGAGAAGGGCGTCAAGTACGCAGAGGTCGACCGCAAGGAGGACCTCGGCGTAGCGGCCGGGCTCCCGGTCGGTACCGCGGCCGTCGCCGTCATCGCAGAGGGCGACGCGAAGGACCTCATCAAGAACTTCAACTGAGACGGTGACACAATGGCAGACGAGATCAAGGGAGGCGTGACCTTCACGCCAGCAGTCCCGGCGAAAGTCGAGGAGGTCGTCGGCCGCACAGGCGTGCGGGGCGAGGCGATCCAGGTGCGCGTGCGCATCCTCGACGGCCGCGACAAGAACAAGGTCATCCGGCGCAACGTCCGCGGCCCTGTGCAACTGGGCGATGTCCTGATGCTCCGCGAGACAGAGATAGAGGCGAGACCGCTCACCAAGAGCGGCCGCGGCGGAGTGTGAGGTGTACACATGGAAAACTGCACATTCTGCGGCTACAAGATCACGCCCGGCACCGGCAAGATGTACGTCAAGAAGGACGCCCGCATCCTCTGGTTCTGCTCGCGACGCTGCGAGAAGAACATGCTCAAGCTCGGACGCAGCCCGCGCGCGGTGCGCTACACCGCCGAGGGGCAGAAGGCCAAGCAGCAGCAGATGGCCGCCGTCGCGCACGAGAAGGCGCATGGCGCAACGCAAGATACCGAGAAGGTACCTGCGACCAAGCCAAAACCGTCGGTGAAGAAAGCGAAGAAGGCGGAGTGAGCGCATGATCGAACGAACGCTCGTGCTCCTCAAGCCGGACGCGGTGCAACGCGGCCTGATGGGGGAGATCATCATGCGCTTCGAGCGCGCCGGCCTCAAGGTCGTCGGCTGCAAGCTCGTGTGGGCGGACAGGGCGTTCGCGAAGCTCCACTATGCGGAGCATGTGGAGAAGCCGTTCTATCCCGGCCTCGAGAGGATGATCACCATGGGCCCGACGCTCGCGGTCTGCATCGAGGGCATCGAAGCGGCGCACATCGTGCGCAAGATGGTCGGCACGACCGAGCCGAAGGGCAGCCCGCCAGGCACCATCCGCGGCGACTACGCCCACGTGAGCTACGGCCACGCCGACGAGAAGGGCATCGGCATCAAGAACCTCATCCACGCGAGCGCGAACATCGACGACGCGAAGCGCGAGGTGGCGCTCTGGTTCAGGCCGGAGGAGCTGCACACGTACAAGACCGTGCACGATGTCCACACGATAGAGTGAGTCCTTTTTTCAATTTCATATTCCGCGGCAGAAGTTAGACGAAATAATGATCATAGGTGAATAATCATGGCAAAGATGGTAGATAGGGTCAAGTCACTGATGGTCCAGCAGGACTGCATCCGCAACATCGCGATCTGCGCGCACATCGACCACGGCAAGACGACGTTCTCCGACAACCTGCTCGCCGGCGCGGGCATGATGAGCGAGGACCTCGCCGGCAAGGCGTGCGTTCTCGACTTCCATGAGGACGAGGCCGAGCGTGGCATCACAATCGATTCCGCGGCGGTGAGCATGGTCCACACGCACGAGGAGAAGGAGTACCTCATCAACCTCATCGACACGCCAGGGCATGTGGACTTCAGCGGCGACGTGACGCGCGCGATGCGCGCGGTCGATGGCTGCATCGTGCTCGTGTGCGCGGTCGAGGGCATGATGCCGCAGACAGAGACAGTGCTGCGCCAGGCGCTCAAGGAGCGCGTCAAGCCCATCCTGTTCATCAACAAGACCGACCGCCTCATCAAGGAGCTCAAGCTCACCCCCGAGGCGATGCAGGAGCGCTTCATCGGCATCATCAGCGAGGTGAACGAGAAGATCCGCGCCATCGCCGAGGAGCAGTACCAGGACAAGTTCGTGGTCAATGTCGCGGACGGCAGCGTCGCGTTCGGCTCCGCCTTCCATAACTGGGCGCTCACCGTGCCCTACATGCAGAAGAAGGGCATCAGCTTCAAGGACATCATCACCGCGTACGAGAACGAGACGTGGTCCGAGCTGAAGAAGAGGTGCCCGCTGCATGAGGTTATGCTCAACAGCGTCATCAAGCACCACCCGACGCCGACGCAATCCGCCGTGTACCGCATCCCGAAGATCTGGCACGGCGATAAGGAGAGCCCGCTCGGGCAGGCGCTGCTCACGTGCGACCCTGCAGGACCGCTCGCGTTCGTCATCACTAAGGTCGTGGTCGACCCGCAGGCGGGCGAGATCGCGGCAGGACGCCTGTTCGCCGGCACGATGAAGAAAGGCCTGACCGTCTACCTCAACCGCGCGAAGATGGAGCAGCGCGTCCAGCAGGTCTACATCTACAACGGCGCGAAGAAGGAGATAGTCGACGACGTTCCGGCAGGCAACATTATCGGCATCGGCGGCCTCAAGAACGGCTACCCCGGCGAGACGCTCACGCTCGAGCAGGACGAGCCGTTCGAGCAGATCACGCACCTGTTCGAGCCGGTCATGACCAAGGCGATCGAGGCGAAGCGGCCCTCCGACCTGCCGAAGCTCATCGACGTGCTCATCCAGGTCGGCAAGGAGGACCCATCCATCAAGATAGAGCTCAACCAGGAGACCGGCGAGCACCTGATGAGCGGCATGGGCGAGCTCCACCTCGAGATCATCGAGAACCGCATCCTCAAGGAGAAGGGTGTGGAGATAGTCACCTCGCCGCCCGTCGTGGTCTACCGCGAGACAATTACGCGCAAGAACAGCGAGCTCGCTGAGGGCAAGTCGCCGAACAAGCACAACCGCCTCTACTTCACCGTCGAGCCGGTGCCGGACGGCGTCCGCGAGGCGGTGAAGAAGGGCAACATCCCCATGGGGCGCGTCAAGAAGAAGGACGACACGCTCTGGGCCGCGCTCGAGGAGGCCGGCATGGGGACGAAGGACACACGCAACGTCCGCAACATCTTCAAGGGCAACATCTTCATCGATGACACGAAGGGCGAGGTGCACATCGGCGAGATCATCGAACTCGTCAACGACATGTTCGAGGACGTCATGCAGAAGGGCCCGCTCACGAAGGAGCCCTGCGTCGGCGTCCTGGTGCGCCTCATCGACGTGAAGCTGCACGAGGACGCTATCCACCGCGGTCCGGCGCAGATATACCCTGCGGTGCGCGACGGCATCCGCGAGGCGTTCCGCATGGCCACGCCGATGATGTTCGAGCCGGTGCAGACGCTGCGCTTCGAGGCGCCGTTGGAGTTCATGGGTGAGATCTCGAAGCTCATCACGAACAAGCGCGGCCAGCTCCTCGACATGATACAGGAGAGCGGCTCCGTCACCGTGATCGGCAAGATCCCGGTCGGCGAGATGTTCGGGATGTCGAGCGACCTTCGCGGCGCCACCGGCGGCCGCGGCAGCTCGTTCGTCATCGACCAGGCCTTCGAGAAGCTCCCCTACGAGCTGCAGAACAAGATCATCCAGCAGATCCGCGTCCGCAAGGGACTGAAGCTGGAGGAGTGAGGCTCTTCTTTCTTTACTCTCATTCTTTTCCCCTTCTCTTTCTATCCTCTTCTATTATTCTCCAGCACACCCCTATTTTCTGTCTTCCCCAACCCTATGACCGTAACATTCTTATAGTAGAAACTGCGATTCTCCCCTTCAGAATGGGTACTGAGGAGTTGGTGGCGACCCGGTGGTTGTTCTCCGACGAATTGTGCCTATACTGAAAACAAATCCGGCGGATAACTACACTGGTGACGCAATTAGTATACTAATCGTAAGATTTATATACTAAAAAGTTAGGGATAACACCCCGACGTGCGACAGGGTAGCATCCGTCGAGAACTATTCATAGGTAGGTGAAGCCAATGGTACGAGAGGAAGAACTTCTGGTAGGACACGCGAACATCAAGGTCTTCGGCTGTGGCGGTGGCGGCAGCAATATGGCCAACTGGCTCTACAAGAAGGGCATCCGCGGAGCGGAGATCGTCTGCGCCAACACCGACAAGCAGCACCTCGACATGATGGAGGCGGACCGCAAGATCATCATCGGCATACACGTCACACGCGGCCTTGGCGCCGGCGGCTTCCCGCAGAAGGGCGCGGAGGCGGCCAAGGAGAGCCAGACCGAGATCAAGGACGCGCTCCGCGGCGCGGACATGGTCTTCGTGTGCGCCGGCATGGGCGGCGGCACAGGCACGGGGGCGGCCCCCATCGTCGCGCAGATGGCCAAGGAGAGCGGCGCCATCGTCATCGGCACAGTCACGATGCCGTTCAAGATAGAGCGCGCACGCATCGACAAGGCGGAAGAGGGCCTGCACCAGCTGCGCCAGTTCTGCGACACGGTCATCGTGATCGACAACAACCGCCTGGTCCAGATCGCGGGCAATCTCCCGGTCAACCAGGCGTTCGCGGTGGCGAACGAGCTCATCGCGACCATGATCAAGGGCATCGTCGAGATCATCAGCGTCCCCAGCCTGGTCAACCTCGACTTCGCCGACGTCAAGGCAATCATGCGCGACGGCGGCGTCGCGGTCATCGGCGTCGGCAGCTCCGACACCACGAACCGCGTCGAAGAGGCCGTCAAGGGCGCGCTCGCCAACCCGTTACTGGATATTGACTACAGCGGAGCGACCGGCGCGCTCATCCACGTGACCGGCGGCGGTGACATGACGCTCGACGAGGTCGCCAGGGTCGGCGAGCTCGTGACCGAGGCGATGGACCAGGACGCGAACGTCATCTGGGGCGCGCGCGTCGTCGAGGAGATGAAGGGCAAGATCACCGTCATGACCATCATGACCGGTGTGCGCGGCAGCAACATCCTCGGCAGGGCCGACACCAAGGAGACGCAGAAGCGCAAGCAAGGCTTCTTCGAGGGCGAGCTCGGCATCGAGCTGGTCTGAATACTCTCTTTCCTCCATTTTCCTTACTTCCTCCTCTCCTATTTCCTCCTTTCCCATAGCGATACCGATCACAGCGATAACATAATACCAAGGTGAAACGATGCCCAGCGACGACCCCATTATCCGCAAGATGGTCGACGAGATTGTCGAGCACAACGAAGAGTTCTTCCATGACGAGGCGAACAAACACCAGCTGGACAACCTACGGCGCATCCTCCCCGTGCTGGTCGAGAAGGGAGTGGACAACCTCAACCTCTCGATGTTCGATTCGGCCACTAAGACCAAGCTTCTCGAGACGCTGGGCGACGAGTACTACCGCAAGGGGCAGACCGACTTCGCCATCAAGGTGTATGTGCTCGCGGGCAGCCGCAGCAAGCTGCAGCAGCTTGGCAAGTACTACGACGGCGTCGGCCAGGTCGCGCAGGCGATAAACTGCTACCGCCTCGCCTCGGACGAGAGCAGCCTGCTCTTGCTCGGGCACAAGTGCCTGGAGAACGGCCACATCAAGGACGCGATGAGCGCCTTCGTGCTGGTCAACGATGTCGAGGCGCTCAACAAGGTCGGCGAGGACTGCATCGCCAAGGAGCGTTGGGAGATAGCCATCGAGATCTTCAAGGCGAGCGGCAACGTGACGCGCCTGGCCGAGATGGGGCGCAAGTGCACCGAGAGCCGCGAGTACGATCTCGCGTTCCAGGCCTACGAGGCCGCCGTCGACAAGGAGGGGCTGAGCACCCTGGGCGACGCGTGCCTGGCGGACGGCAAGTTCGGGCTGGCGCAGAGATCGTACAGCACCGCCGGCAACGACACCATGCTCCAATTCCTCGCCGAGAACTTCGGCAAGAAATAGGTCCTCTCTTTTTCCTCTTCACATTCAGTTAGACGCAGTAGCACACAGCGAAAAGCGTGCCGCCTTGGGGCGAACCAGGAGGAGGTCCGATTTATGCAGGACCTCCGATGTCGAACCACGCAACGGAGTGAGTTTCATTCCCCGCGGCATACAGTTACGACGGTGACGACATGGTAGGTCTACAAGACGAACTTCTGGCGCAGAAAATCGAGGTCCTGCTTGACATGCAAGCAAAAAAGATCAACGCGGAGCTGCAGAAGCTCCGAGAAGAGCTTTCCCAGGTAAAAGAGGAGCTCCGAAAGGAGATTCACGCTGTCAAGCAGGACGCCTCTTATACCGACGTCGGCGGCGCGCGTGTCCAGATGTACGCCGACGTGCCGCCGCCACAGCCGCAGGAGCCGGTGCCGCGTTATGCGCAACAGCCGCAGCAGGGCTATCCGCAATATCCCCAGCAGGGGTATCCTCAGCAGTATCCTCCGCAGGGCTACCCGCCGCAGGGCTATCCGCAGCAGTACCCACAACAGCCGCCGGCGGGCCGTGAGCGCCCGCCCGAGGCCCGTCCCATCGACCGCAACGGCGTAGCGCCGTCGGATGTCAGCGTGGAGAAATTCTTCTACTCCGGCAGCAAGAAGAAGTGAGTTACCGCAACCATTTTATAGACGGTAATCCACGTAGAGCGAGGGTGGTTCCTATGCCATGTCTCAAGACTGTGGTACTCTCGTGCGCTATGATACTTTATGCGCCACCGGCGTACGCGCAGGTGCTCCTGTCTCCTCTCCCAGTCTACTCGCATGGCGTCTCCACAGCGCCGGCGTTGCCGCGCGAGCAGGCGGCTCTCGGCCTCGAACTGCGCCTTCGCGACGGCAAGATAGAGGTTGTCCGCTCGCAGCGCGGTCAGTACCGCGTCCTGGAGCTGAAGGTCGATGCCGCGCTCGAACGGGCGCGCTTGAAGCGATGAAGTTCGCGGTGTCGCAGGCCTTTGACAAAGTCATCGCCGCGTTGCGGTGAAGTCGTACGGCTCCGGCAGCGTCGACGGCATCTTCGGCGCCTCCCGCGTGACGCGGATTGCCTGCGGCGATGCAGAGTCATAGATGCCGCAGTGCATCGTGACGACGATGTCTCTCGGGTCCGTCGGATTGTATGGTATCGCCGGCCCGGCATGGGCGACCGAGAGCCGGCACTCTCGCTCGTTCGAACCATATCGGACGCGCACATCGCTCCGCCCGGAATCGACCGTGACCGGCACGAGCGCATCACTCGATGAGCCGACATTGTAATATTGGCTTTGCATCGACGGCGGCCACTCGAGCTGGATGGTGATACTGGTCGTGCCGCTCGTCTGTCCTAGGATTGTTGTGGGCGCGAGGGCGAGCGCGCACAGCGCGTTCCTCACGGTTCGTGGCCAGCCCATGGGGAGCGGATTCTCGTGCGGTTTATATGGATTCTCGCTAACATCCTCGATAATCTATCACGGTGAGCGCCCCCGCTCCCTTCTCCTTTACTACCTTCTCCTTTTCATCGTTCTCCTTCGCGTCTCCACAGAAACCTTTAAAAAGCACCCTCTAATTCTCCGTCCTACGACTCTATTCCTACTCTAAGGAAAACGAGCTAGAAGGAGGAAACACTATGGCAAAGCAGAAGCCCCACCTGAACCTCGTGTTCATCGGGCACGTGGACCACGGTAAGAGCACTATGGTCGGTCGCCTCTTGTTCGACGGCGGCGCTGTCTCCGAGCAGGAGCTGCGCAAGCTGAAGGAGAAGGCGGCTGAGCTGGGCAAGGCCGGTTTCGAGTTCGCGTACACCATGGACACGCTCAAGGAAGAGCAGGAGCGCGGTGTCACCATCGACCTCGCGCACAAGAAGTTTGTGACCGACAAGTTCGAGATCACTATCATCGACGCGCCAGGCCACAAGGACTTCATCAAGAACATGATCACCGGCGCAAGCCAGGCTGACGCAGGCGTCCTGGTTGTCGCGGCGAACGACGGCGTCAGCGCCCAGACCAAGGAGCACGTGTTCCTGAGCAAGGTCCTCGGCGTGAACCAGCTGATCGTCGCGGTCAACAAGATGGACGTCAGCGGCGTCGACTACAAGGAGTCGCGCTACAACGAGGTCAAGGCAGAGACCGAGAAGCTCCTCAAGAGCGTCGGCTACAAGACGGATACGATCCAGTTCCTCGCCGTCGCGGCGTACCCTGGCGACAACATCGTCAAGAAGACGGACAAGATGCCCTGGTACACCGGTCCCACGCTGCTCGAGGCGATGAACAACCTCAAGGAGCCGGAGAAGCCGACCAGCCTGCCGCTGCGCATGCCGATCCAGGACGTCTACAACATCACCGGCATCGGTGTCGTCCCGGTGGGCCGCATCGAGACCGGTGTCCTGAAGACGAACGACAAGATCGTCGCGGTCCCAGGCCGTGAGGGCAAGCAGGTCCCAGGCGAATGCAAGTCCATAGAGATGCACCACGAGCAGATACAGACCGCTGAGCCCGGCGACAACGTCGGCATCAGCGTGCGCGGCTTCGGCAAGAAGGACGTGGCGCGCGGCGACGTCATCGGCCACCCCGATAATGTCCCGAGCGTGGCGACAGAGTTCATCGCGCAGATAGTCGTGCTGAACCACCCGTCGGTCATCACCGTGGGCTACACGCCGGTCTTCCACATCCACACGGCGCAGGTCGCCTGCCGCATCGAGGAGATCCAGAAGAAGCTGAATCCCGCGACCGGCGAAGTGCTCCAGGAGCACCCGGACTTCATCAAGAACGGCGACGCTGCTATCGTGAGGATCAAGCCGATGCAGCCGCTGTGCATCGAGAAGAAGGCCGATATCCCGCAGATGTCCCAGTTCGCGATTCGCGACTCTGGCGCGACCGTCGCGGCGGGCATGTGCATCGACCTGGTCAAGAAGGAAGTGTAGGCCTGTCTCTTCTTTTTTCTTTTTCTCTCTTTTACTATCTGTTTTTGTCATCATACGCAATCCCGCCTGAGGTATCATGGTCCAGCAAGCGATAACACGGCTCGAGGACGCGGTCAAGAACGTATCCCTGCTCTCGCCCGACGGGAAACCGCCGCAGCAGGTGCAGGAGGAGCGCGAGCAGTACTTCCGCCGCGTCTTCAACGGCCTGCTCGGCCTCTACGTCGGCATCAACCTCCCCACCGTCCGCAGCGCGGCGGTCGACGGCGTCTCCCTGCCGGAGCAGGATGAGAACCACGCGATATCCTTCTCCGCGCTGCTCGCCTACATCCCGCGCATCGACGACGAGGCGTATATCCGCGACGCGATATTCTCTGACGCGCCCGTGCTCGCGCCGTTGCAGGACGTGAACATCGAGCAGCGCATGCAGGAGATGACGCGGCACACGCACGACGGCGCGATCATCTGGGACGAGCGGTACGTGGACACCGCGTACATGGCGATCGGCGATATCTGGGTGCGCGCGATCGCCGCGGCGAACGCGGTCACCGGCAACGACGCCCGCGCGCTCGACACCGCCATCGCGCCGCTCATCCCCTGGCCGATCAAGACCGAGCAGACCCGTCAGCGGCTGGTCGGCCTCAAGACCATCAACGGCGCGTGCGTCCCGCTCGCCATCCCCGGCGCGGTCTCGTACGTGTTGCGTAGCACAGTCCATCGGTTCGGCATCGGCAAGGTGCTCATGTTCGACGGCAAAGGATTGAGCATGGAGGGTTATGTCGAGCGCGTGCCCGGGTTGCCGGACAAGGAGCTCTACCTCCTCCCGGAGCAGGAGGTCGCCATCGTCAAGAATGTCTACTCGTTCGATCCTGAACTGCGCAAGGTAAAATTCTGGACGCACTCGCACATGCATCCGAAGAAGCTCGGCCTGCCGCCGGTCCAGGCCTGAACACAACTTTTATAAACCTCCTACAGATTCTCGTAATCCATCATCCATGATGACGTAAGAATCGTCATGCGGGGGACACGTTTATGCAGAAGGCAAGAATCAAGCTGGCTTCCACGGACATCGACAAGATCAACCAGGTCTGCGCCTACATCAAGGAGATCTCCGACAAGACCGGCGTTGTCATGAAGGGCCCGGTGCCTCTGCCACGGCAGTCCCTCAAGATCACGACGAGACGTTCTCCATCAGGCGAAGGGAAGGCCTCCTGGGAGCGCTATGAGCTGCGCATCCACAAGCGCCTCATCGACCTCGGCCTTGACGAGCGCGCGCTGCGCCTCGTGATGCGCGTGCCCATCCCCGAGGGCATGAACATCGAGATCGAGATGCTGTGAGATTCTCAATCGATTTTCTTTGTTGAGCCATTTTCTGGTCGTATACTTTAAATATTTCTTTCTTTAAACAGGTGGGAACATGAATGAGAGAATAAAGAAGCTACGGCAGCAAAGCCTGGACGCAAGGCCGACCATTGACTTGGAGCGTGCAGTGCTGATGACTGATTTTTATGAGAGCAACAACAACTCGACATTATCCGCGCCAGTGAAGAGAGCGCTTGCGTTCAAGTACATCCTTGAGAACAAAAAAATACACATCGGAGAGGACGAGCTCATCGTGGGAGAGCGGGGCCCTGCCCCGAAAGCAACTCCGACCTATCCTGAGCTTACAGCCCACAGCCTCATGGATTTTCAGATACTTAATTCGAGAGAGAAAATACCTTTTGCAGTCAGCGCAGAGTCAGAAAGGCTCCAGGCAGAGAAAGTCCTTCCCTTCTGGCATGGCAAGACTATGCGTGACAAGATCTTTAGCGAGATGAGCAAGGAATGGCTGGATGCCTACGAGACAGGAATATTCACGGAGTTCATGGAACAAAGATCTCCCGGTCACACAGTCCTAGACGACAAGATCTATAAGAAAGGGATGCTTGATTTCAAGGAGGACATAAAAAAGAGCTTGGATAACCTGGACTTTGAAAAAGACCCTGCGGCGCTGCACAAGAAAGAGGAGCTGACAGCCATGGGGATAGCGGCAGATGCCTTGATGATGTATGCGAGGCGCCACGCTGAGAAGGCAGGCGAGCTGCTGAGAACAGAGACTAGGCCGGAGAGAAAAGCAGAGCTTGAAAAAATCATTGAAACCTGCAGCCATGTGCCTGGCCATGCGCCAAGGGACTTCCAGGAAGCACTGCAGTACTATTGGTTCGTACACCTGGGCGTGATTATTGAGCTTAACACCTGGGACTCATTCAATCCAGGCAGGCTAGATCAGCACCTCTTCCCTTTTTACAGGAGAGGACTAGAGGATGGGACGCTGACGAAAGAGAAGGGGAAAGAGCTGCTCGAGGCTTTCTGGATAAAGTTCAACAACCAGCCGGCTCCGCCAAAGGTAGGGGTGACCGCGGAGGAGAGCGGGACGTACACTGACTTTTGCCTGATCAATACTGGCGGAGTAAAGCCTGACGGCTCTGACGCAGTGAACGAGCTGAGCTTCATGCTGCTCGACGTGATTGAGGAGATGAGATTGCTCCAGCCAAGCTCGATGGTGCAGATAAGCGAAAAGTCACCGCGAAGTTTCCTTAAGCGCGCACTTAAGATAATAAAGACTGGCTATGGCCAGCCCAGCATCTTCAGCACCAAGAGGATGGAGAAGGGGATGCTTCTCCAGGGCAAATCCATCGAGGACGCGCGCAACGGAGGAGCGAGCGGCTGCGTCGAGACAGGAGCGTTCGGCAAAGAGGCTTACATACTGACAGGCTACTTCAACCTGCCAAAGATTCTTGAGATAACACTGAACAACGGCGTCGACCCAAGGACCAAGAAGAAGATCGGGCTTGAAACTGGCGACCCTACTGGTTTAGAGAGCTTTGATGGGCTGTTCGAGGCTTACAAGAAACAGATAAAGCACTTTGTAGACATTAAGGTCCGGGGGAGCAACGTCATAGAGCAGCTTTATGCGCACTACCTTCCATCACCAATGATGTCATTGCTCATCGACGATTGCATAGCCAAGGGCTTGGACTATCACGAAGGCGGGGCAAGGTACAATACCTCGTACATCCAGGGTGTAGGCATCGGGAGCGTGACAGATGCGCTTTCTTCAATAAAATTCAATGTGTTTGACGAGGAGAACAAGGAAAGCATCAGCATGGCAGAGATGCTAAATGCGCTTCAGGCCAACTTCCACGGCAATGAAGAGCTAAGGCAGCGGTTCCTTAACAAGACCCCGAAATACGGGAATGATGACGATTATGCAGATGATATCATGCGGGACATTTTCGAGGCGTATCATTCTGCTGTGAACAACAGGCCTAACACCCGTGGCGGAAAATACCATATAAACATGCTGCCCACCACTGTGCACGTGTATTTCGGGAAGGTGACCGGGGCGCTTCCAGACGGAAGAAAGGCTTATGAGCCGCTCTCAGAGGGAGTCTCGCCTGTGCAAGGCGCTGATAGGAAAGGTCCCACAGCGGTCATCAATTCAGTCGCCAAGATGGACCATGTCAGGACAGGAGGCACATTGCTCAACATGAAATTCACTCCCAGCCTACTTGCAGATGAAGCAGGAATTGAAGGAGTAGCAAGCCTGGTCAGGGCCTATTTCGCAATGGATGGCCACCACATGCAGTTCAATGTCGTAAGCGGCGATACCCTACGGCAGGCCCAGAAAGAGCCTGAGAAGTATAGGGATCTCATTGTGCGCGTCGCGGGCTACAGCGATTACTTCTGCGACCTCGGCACCGCGTTGCAGGAAGAGATAATCAAGAGGACAGAGCACGCAGACTAGGCGCAACCGAGTCCGCCGTCAAAAAGGTTTATATCCTATTTATCATCAGGCAAGATTATGGGGCGGATAAGAACGTTTGAGAACTATCCTTGCCGGACCATACTTATCTCTAACCTTGTTTCAATTGCGATTTACCTTGCGGGAGCATACATCATCTATCAATTGGGCATTACTTGGTTATTAGTCTATTTACTTTACATTTTTGGATTGGAAGTCCGTTTGATGAGAAAAAGTTGCGTGAACTGTTACTATTATGGAAAATTTTGTGCTTTTGGCAAGGGAAAAATCAGTTCCTTGTTCTTCAAGAAGGGGGATTCTCGTCAATTTGTCAAGTGCAAGATCACCTGGAAAGACATACTTCCGGATTTCCTTGTTTCAATAGTCCCTGTGGTCGTAGGGATAGTATTATTGATAGTAAAGTTCAATTGGTTAATACTCTCATTGATTGTATTATTGGTGGTCCTTACTTCTATCGGGAATAGTTTTGTCCGAGGGTCTTTAGCATGTAAATTCTGCAAACAGAGAGAGATCGGTTGCCCCGCAGAACAGTTATTCAATAAAAACAGAAAATAATTGACGGCGGATTCGCAACTGGTTAAACCTGAAATAATCATCATTAAATAGTCATCGTCTCTGATAACCGAGCATGAGAAAGAAGACTGGAAGAAAGACCGGCAGATTCGTGTTCTGGACGCCGAGAATCCTATCGATACTGTTCATCTGCTTCCTGGCATTGTTCTCATTGGACGTCTTCGACTCCGGACTCGGCTTTTGGCAGACAGTCCTCGCTCTGCTCATGCATAACATCCCGTCGTTCGTGCTGTTGGTCGTCCTGCTCATATCCTGGAGGTACGAGATCGTCGGGGGGATTGCCTTCATCTTCGCCGGCCTGCTCTATATTTTCATGTTGTTCATGAACCCTCAATTTGAGTGGTATATGCTCTCTTGGTCTATCATCATCGCCGGCCCAGCGTTCCTGATAGGGATTCTCTTCTTGATAGGCTGGTTGAAAAAGAGGAGAGCAAGACGGGCCAGATGAACCCGGCGTAAACTCTCGCTTAAGAATTATCTGTTTGCCCTTTTCTCCGCCTTTACGCGTTCCGTCTCCTCGGCGAATCGCCTCTTGAGGTCGCGCGCCTCGTTCTGCGTGTAGTTGAGCATGTCGCGGAAGAACTCCGGGTTGCGGCGCATCGTGCTCATGGTGTTGGGCGAGAGCGCGTTCATCTCCATGACGGTGTTGCCCATGTGCACGTAGAGCGTGGAGTCGTCGGCGTGGCGCGTGTGCTGGACCTTGACGAGGTTGCCGAAGCAGCCGTGGCCGAAATCCGCGACCTTCCCGGCCACTGCGGTGTCATATAGGTTCCTGCAGAACTCATCGCAGTCCTTGAGTATCAGATGGATGCCGTCGTTGTGGATGGTGAATGTGGTCAGGTAGCCCATGCTGCGCGGAGTCTCGTCGGATTTATACGTCTTTCTGCGCTCGGACCTGGCGCAGCGCCAGCTGCCGCTCGTACACTCTCCTCTTCCCATCGACGATGTCGACGAGCGCGCGGCGCGCCTTGGTCTCCGGCCCGACCACCTTGTGCACCTCGACGTCGAACCCGAGCGAGACGAGGAAGATGATGCAGCGCCGCTGGCGCATGGAAAGCTGCTCGTGGCCGAGCTTGCACTCGACGAACTTGAACTGCCCGAGCTTGTAGCAGAGGAAGTCCGGCACGCCGTAGTGCTCCTGTGCGAGGAACGCGAGCGCGTCGAGGATCCGCGGGTGCTTCCGCTCGAGGAGCTGCCTCAGCCGCTCGTACTTGCGGCGCACGTTCGGGTATGTCTCCTCGTCGGGCGGGAAGAGCAGGAGCTGTCCGCGCCAGACGAGCCAGCCGTGCCGTTCGAGATGCCTGCGCACGAGGCGTTCGGACAATCCCCGACGGTCGGCGACGCGCAATGGCATCGGCGTGTAGCGATGCGGGATGAGAACCATCGCGCGCTCTCTTGACGGGTCCGCTTTTATACCCCGCGAGGTGCTGTCCAGTGAGAATGTTTAAAAACAGGCGGAGAGCACTCAGACGAAGGTAAACATTTTGCCCAGGTGGGACAACCCGGTACTCCGCAAGCCTGGAAACTTCGACCTCCGGACGAAGTTCGGAACGAAGTGACCGAAAGCTTGTACCGCAAGGTATTCCCGGTTCAAATCCGGGCTTGGGCGTTCTCCTGTTTTTCTGTGCCGCGGAGCATCTATCTCACTACGTTTCGTTGTTGTACGAAAACGCGCCTGCATACCCACGACAACTTGTTGTCGGGGCGCCGGAAACGAAAACGTTTCCGAGCGAATCGGCGCGTTTTCTGAATGTACTCCAAGGCGGCATTACTGTTCTACTTTTCGGCTATTGTCGCTTTTCTGATTATCACTGCGGTGAGCGGTCTGTCGATGCGGTTGCGCGGCGTGTTCGCGATGGCGTCGACGACGTCCATGCCTGCGATGACCTTGCCGAAGGTCGGGTGCTTCTTGTCGAGGAAGCCGTTGTCGATGACGTTGATGAAGAACTGGCTGCCGCCGGTGTTGGGGCCGGCGTTCGCCATGCTGATCGTGCCGCGCTCGTTACGGTTCCCGCGGCGGAACTCGTCCTTGATGGTGTAGCCCGGGCCGCCGGTGCCATCCCCGTCAGGGTCGCCGCCCTGGACCATGAAGCCAGGGATGACGCGGTGGAACGTCGTGCCGTCGTAGAAGCCCTGCTCGACGAGCTTGCGGAAGTTGCCAGCGGTCAGGGCCGTGTCGTTGAACAGCTCGATCGTGATGTCGCCTTTCGTGGTCTCTAGGAGTACGGTTGCCATGCAGAGCGACAAACAGGCTCTGGCTAAAAAGATTGCTGTTCTCGGCCGAACCCGGCGGAAAAGAGGATAAATGCATAAATACTAGTGGCCGTACGATATTCCTATGTTCCAGAATCTCCGTATCGGGAAGTTCTTCTTCTGGATGCTGCTCTTCATCCCTATCAGCATCGCGGTCGCGCTCCTCACGCAGAACAAGACCCTCCTCTTCATCACGTCCATCCTCGCCATCATCCCGCTCGCCCGCATCCTCGGCTACAGCACCAAGGAGATCGCGCTGCAGGCCAACCCGACCGTGAGCGGCATCCTCTCGGCCACGTTCGGCAACATCATCGAGCTCATCATCGCGGTCTTCGCGCTCAAGAGCGGCCTGCTGCGCGTGGTCGAGGCCTCCATCATCGGCAGCATCATCGGTAACCTCCTGCTCCTCATCGGCCTGAGCATCTTCATCGGCGGGCTGCGGTACAAGCACCAGCACTTCAACAGCGAGACCGCGGGCGTCGCGGCGACGATGCTCATCATCGCGGTGGTCGGGCTGACCATCCCGAGCGTCTACGCGTTCGTGACCGCGGACGCCTCGCACATCGACGTGCTCAGCGACGCCGTCTCGATAGTGCTCGCGCTCACCTACGTCGCCGGCCTCATCTTTACCATGCTCACCCACCGCGACATGTTCGACGCGAGCGACGAGATACGCATGACGCACGAGAAGCCCACGCTCACCAAGCGCGAGGCAGGGCTGCTGCTCCTCGTCGCCACCGCGTTCGCGGCGCTCGAGTCCGAGTTCCTGGTGCAGGGCATCCAGAGCGCGGTCGTCAACCTCGGCATCACGCAGACGTTCATCGGCGTCGTCATCATCGCCATCGTCACGAACATCGCAGAGAAGTCCGCCGCGATATCGTTCGCGCTCGAGGACAAGCTGAACCTCGCCATCGAGATCGGGACGAATAGCGCCATCCAGATCGCGCTCTTCGTCGTCCCCATCCTCGTCCTGATTAGCCAGGTGTTCGGCTTCGGCTTCAACCTCAGCTTCACCATGTTCGAGGTGGTGGCGGTGGTGCTCGCGGTGATGATCATCAATCATCTCTCATCGGATGGACGCTGCAACTGGCTCGAGGGCGCGCAGCTCATCAGTGTCTACTGCATCATCGCGATAGCGTTCTTCTTCATCTGAGCCGGACCCGCTAAAACCGGCGTTTGCGCAGTTTATCCGCGCTCGATTCTTAAATATCCCTCCGGGAGAAAGCATATAAACAACGCCGGAACCGATGCGTGCATGGCGCGTATCATCCACGAGACGTTGGGACGCAACTATCAAGTCCCGGGTCTGCCGTACGACCAGGCGTTCATCTATGTGCGTCCCATTCTCTTCGACGACGTCCCTTCGATGGAGGAGATATCGCGCTCGCTCGCTGAGGTCAGCATCGACACCCTCGTCAATCCCTGGTCGCTGCAGGTCATTAAGGGCTTCCGCGACTACATCCCCACCACGTTCAAGCGCATCACGAACGGCATGGCGGCGCCGCAGCTCGAGGAGCTCTTCGGCGTCGACAGGAACTGGGTGCCCGAGGCCGACCGCATCCTGCTCCAGCTCCAGACCGAGACCGAAGCGAAAGGCGCGACCCTGGACGCCGCCATCATCCACAACAGGCGGGAGCTCGGGACAGTGGTCAACAAGGCGCACGTCCTGAACCGCCTCTACATGATCGGTCGCATCTACGGCCACCTCAAGGAGCGCGACTACCCGTTCCTCTTCGGCGACCTCATGGACGAGACGAAATGGGACGACGCGCTCTCGCAGATGAAGCTCCAGTTCATCGAGTACCTGCGCGAGCTCCCCTTGGGCAGCCGCACATACCGCATCCAGACGCGCAAGGCCGATGTCGGCACGGCCGAGCTCCGGGAGTACCCGTTCATCGAGTGGCTGCAGCGCAAGCTGGGAGACAACTTCCTCGGGGCGCTGCTCTACGGCTCGGCCGCGCGCACGAACGACCCTTCGAAGTTCAACGACTACGACAACTGGGTGCGCGTGCGGGACGTGAGCGCTGCGCACAGGGCGCTGCGCGGCACGAAGCCCGAGGTCGTGGACGGCAGGGTCATCGAGGGCGGCGACGAGGGCATCCCCGGCGCGAAGCACCTCGGCATCCACCTGTTCCCCGAGGAGGATGAGTACCTCTACCGCCACATACTCTTCCTGCACGATTCGAAGGAGTTCCGCAAGCACACGAGAGTGTTATACGGAGAATTCCCGTTCCCCCGCGTCCAGATGGACGAGGTGGTGGAACGTGGCGTGTCGCACGCGTACGTCAAGCTCAAGACCATCGCCGGCAGCCTCAACTGGGCGTACAACGCGCCCGAGGAGATCATCGGGAAGCCGAGCCTGTTCGAGTTCATCGTCAAGAACCTGCGCTTCTTCAAGCAGCACAGCCTCAACGCGATGGGGACGCCGAAATTCCGCGACAAGCAGGAGCTCGACGCCCTGCTCGCGCAGGAGGGGCTCGCAATCCCGCCGTACAAGCCCGACGCGCAGTATATCCGTGAGTCGTTGGTCTACGCGCTGCACAGCGTGCTGCGGCTGCAGAAAGCGTTCCTCGAGTACGACCGCGTGCCGAAATTCGATTTTGTCGCACGTGCGTCAGGCCCTGCGCTCGTCGAGAGTCCTTGGGAGCAGTACGACGACCTGAACTGAGCTTTTGAGAGATTTTTCTTCGTAGCGTTATGTTGTACGAAATATCTATTGAATGATGATATGAACGATGAGCGCCGACGGTCGGATTTGAACCGACAATTCCTTGCGGAAGCGGTTCTCTGCGGGCTGCGTTAGACGCAACCTGTTCGAGACCGCCGCAATACCGGGTTATGCGACGTCGGCCTAAAAGAAGGATGCGCCGCCTGGTGTTGCGCGAAAGAGGAAGGTGTGGGTGGGGTGATTTGAACTCCCGACCTCGAGATTATGAGTCTCGCGCTCTAACCAGGCTGAGCTACACCCACGTCGTTGCACTCGTGGTTGTCCCTCGGCTTCTTCGAACCCGAGTTACACCCACGTCGTTGCGACTCTCTTTGGATTCCTCGAGAGTTTAAAAAGGTAGCGTCTCTTTCTTCTCGATGCCGCGGCGGAAGTGCGCTTACCGCTTGCGTTGCGCAGACAGAGAACAGATTCTCTGGCGTTGCACGAACCTTCTCCCTCGCCAAGACTCAACTTCGCAGAAGGCGAGGATTGGGAATGCAGTGACCAAGGCAGCATCCTTACTGAAAAATCTACCGGATGCATTTGATGATCTCCTGGCGCACGACCTCGAGCTGCTCCGGCGTCATGGGCACGTGCGTCTCGAAGAGGCGCGTGCCGTCGTGCAGTTTCCGCGGGATGATATGGAAGTGCGTGTGGAAGACCACCTGTCCGGCGGCCGGGCCGTTGTTGAGGTTGAGATGGAACCCGTCGGCCTTCGTCGCGGCGACGACCGCCGCGGCGACGCGCTGCGAGAACTCGAGGAACTCACCGCCGAGGAATTCGGGCAAATCGAAAAGGTTTGTGCTGTGCTTCTTCGGCACGATAAGCGTGTGGCCGGCCGCCGTCGGGTTGATATCGAGGAACGCGAGGAAGTTCGTCGATTCTGCGACTTTTTTGGATGGGATGCTCCCGTCGATGATCTTGCAGAAGATGCAGTCGGCCATCTCCACCGATGATGGCTTCCCGTTTTATAATCTTTCGGTGCGTATGGGATATCACTATTCTCGGATAGGGACAGTAACATTAAATATCTTCAGGCCACGATTCGACCCATGGGAACGGCAGCGAAGGCGTCCATAGACCATACAGCGACCACAGCGCCCGAGACCCATCTCGAGACCGGCGTCGACCGCCTTCTCAGGCTCGTCGCCGAGAAGAAAAGGATTGAGCTCGGCGCCGCGGCGGCGGAGCTCGGCGTCTCTCCCGATGTCGTCCGCGACTGGGTCAACTTCCTCGAGCAGGACGGCCTCGTCGGGGTGTCGTACTCCCTGTCCAAGACATACCTCTCAGAGAAACACCTCACGAAAGAGGAGGTGGCGCACAAGACGAAGGAGTACGAGGGCCGGAAAGAGGCGTTCATCCGCAAGGTGAACGTTATGCTCTCGCAGATCGACGACGAGACGCAGATGTTCGAGAAACTGAAGGAGCACTCGGAGAACCTCCAGCACACGCTGGGCGACCTCAGCGCGATAGAGTACGATGTCGAGCTGCTCAACCACTTCGAGGACCTCAAGAAGTGCATCGACGACGACATCGCGCGGCAGAAGCTCGAGTACAAGAACGCGATCGATGAGATACACGCCAAGCTCGATGCCGAGGAGAACCGCTACACGAAGATTCTCGATGACATCGAGAACGAGAACAAGGCGATCAAGCTCGACCGTTCGCGCGTGGACGAGATGCGCCAAGAGGAGGATCTCATCATGAAGCGCATCGACGCGCTCCAGGAGACGCTCAAGACCATCAAGGCCAGCGCCCAGACAGAGACGACCGGCATGACAGAGCACGAGCAGCGTCTGCAGCACATGCGGGAGCTCGCCGAGAACCTCCATACGGAGCTCGCGGAGCAGCGCAAGAAGAGCATCGACCCGCTCATCCTGATAAGCCAAGACCAGGAGAAGAGGATCCTGCGGCTGCAGGACGATATCATCGCGAAGGTGAAGGCCCGCTACGAGAAGGTCGAGGCTATCAAGGGGCAGACAGACGAGGCGACAAAAGAGCTCGCCGTGTTCTTCCAACGAAGGAGCCACATCCACAAGAGCATCGCCGACATCGAGAAGGAGGAGCTGTCACTACGCCAGGAGCTCGTGGACTTCATCCTCAAGGCGAAGGCGTTCGACCTCGCGGTGCAGGACTCGGACATGAATTCTCATATCCAAGAGCTCTCGCAGAAGTTCGTAGAGTTCGCGACACGCAAGAAGGAGTTCAACACCCGTGTCGAAGAGCTCAAAGGGCTGCTCACGACAAAGGCCGGAGCGAAGCAGGAGACAAAACCTCAGCAAGAGACGAAACCGCCACAGGAGACAAAGCCGTCGCAGGAGACAAAGCCGCAAGGAGCGCGACAGTAGAGTTCTTCAGTAATGTAACAGTTGCTCTATTGTTGTTCTATTCTTTAGCTAGAGAAGGACTGCCTTGGAGTATATCTAGATTTTCGACCGATTCATGCAGGTCGAAAATCGTCCTATCTGCGAGGGACGAGCAGTACTTGCTTCGCAGTCCTAGAATGAAGTTCCCCGTTCTAGCTTCATTCGCATAGATGGACAAGAAGACACCACGACATCCCGGCCGCGATGATGCAGCAAATCATGGACGCGCCGGGATTTGAACCCGGAGCCTCTGCCTTGCGAAGGCAGCGTCATACCGGATTAGACCACGCGCCCGCGGATATCGTCGGGCTTGGGAGACCGTTTATAAACGTTACGACGCGCTACAGCCGGTACGCTTTCTCGGCATACTCCCGCAGCATGCGATGCGTGTTGAAGAACGCCGCGTTCCGAATGGCGCCGCGCATGATGGCGGCGAACGACTCCTCGTTCGCGTACGTCGGGAGCACGTCCCGCTCCAATGTCTCGTACAGCGCGCGGGCATCCTCATCGGTCTCGGTGAGCACAGGATCCCTCTCGTTGGGCTCGGCGCCGAACGACCAGCCGCCCTGGTGGCGCCCCTCGCACCACCACCCGTCGAGCGTCGAGAGCTGCGGCACGCCGTTGTGCGCCGCCTTCATACCGGATGTGCCCGACGCCTCCAGGCCGCGCACCGGCGAGTTGAGCCACACGTCGCAGCCGCCCGTCAGGAGCTTGCCTATCTCCATCGAGTAGTTCTCGAGATAGACGAGCTTGATGCGCTCGTTGCGCTGGTCGCGCACGTGCTGCGCGATGCTGTGGATACGGTTGATGATGCGCTTGCCGCGGTCATCCCACGGGTGCGCCTTGCCGGCATAGACGAGCTGGATGCGGCCGCCGCCGATGTCGAGCAATCGGTCGATGTTGTGGAAGAGCAGGTCGCCGCGCTTGTACTCGGCGGCGCGGCGCGCGAAGCCGACGGTGATGAGGTCCAGGTCGAACCCGACGTTCGTCCTCTCCTTGATGTACGCGAACAGTTGTTTCTGCGCAGAGGCGTGCGCCTCGAGGAGCTCGCCGGTCGGTATCCTCTCCGCTTCGAGCAGGCGCTCGGGATTGTCGCGCCAACCGTCGAGGTGCTTGTCGAACAGGAGCTGCAAATGCGGTGAAGTCCATGTGCGCGCATGGACGCCGTTCGTGATGGAGTCGATGCGCCGGTACGGGAACATGCGCCGAGTCACCTCAGCATGGCGTCTCGACACGCCGTTCGCGTAGCGGCTCGTGTTGAGCGCAACACGCGTCGTGTTGAACTCGTTCTGGCCGCCGATGCTTGGCAGCGTCCAGCGCAGGTTGCTGGGGATGTGCGGCCCGAGCACGCTGTCGATGAGATGGTAGTCGAAGCTGTCGTGCCCGGCGCTGACCGGCGTGTGCGTGGTGAAGACCGTGCGGTCGCGCACGTCCTCGAGCGTGAGCCCCTGGCGGAGGAGCTCGATGGGCACGAACGCCCCGTGCCCCTCGTTGAGGTGGTAGACCTGCGGGCTCGTGCCCATCGCTTGCAGCATACGGACGCCGCCGACACCGAGCACGATCTCCTGCAGGAGCCGCATGCGGCGTTCGCTCCGCTTCTCGAAGTCGCCAGCGTAGAGATAGTTAGTGATGCGGCGGTCCTCCGTTGGGTTCTCCGGCAGGTCTGTGGTGAGCGCGAGCAGATGGACAGCATGCCCCCTGTGCGGACTCCTCTCCTCTTCGTTCCGGAACTCGAAGAGCACGCCGCCGACAGCGACCTGCCGCCCTTCGATGCCGATGCGGATGATGTTCGGGAGCTCCTTGACGATATAGCTCTCTCCTATCCTCTTCAGGTCAATCGCAGGATACTCCTCCTTCTGCCATCCGCTCTCGAGCGACTGCTTGCAGTACCCGTGCTTGTAGAGATTTGTCACCCCTATCATCGGGATGCCCAGATCGCACGCCGACTTGAGCGTGTCTCCGGCGAGGATGCCGAGCCCGCCAGCGAAGATAGGGATATCATCGTTGATGCCGTACTCCATCGAGAAATGCGCTATCTTCGGATCCAAGGGTATCGCCTTGCTCTGGCGTGTACCGGCGCTCCTTTTATAGTTTTCTACTGTGGAGTAGCGAATTTACCCGTGGTTTTGCTAGAAGAAGGAAAAACAGGAGGATTCACTTCTTTCTCTTCTTTGCGTCCGTCTCGCAGCACTTCATGCAGTCAGGGCAGCCGCTGGCGCACATCATGCCGGTGCCGATGAGGAAGAGGCCGACGGTCCACCAGCCGATGTTCCAGAACGCCCAGATGCCGAGGTCCTGCAGCAGGAACACCACGCCGAAAATGAGGAAGAGCAATCCCAGCATCTTCGAGCACTTATTGCATACCATAGGTATCACCTACGCCATCATGGTCGCGGTGCCTTATTAAGATATGGGAAAAGTGTGCTGTGGAGAACTTTGTTTGGAACCTACTCAAAAGAAGAACGCTGCCTTGGAGCCGAACCAGAAAACCGTCCGATTCATGCAGGACGGTTTTCGTATTTGCTGTGAGGGACGAGCAGTGTGTTCTCCGCAGCGTCCGAGAGAACAGGTGAGAATGAGAAGAGTATGGACGCTACGGGATTTGAACCCGTGGCCTCACGCATGCCATGCGTGCGCTCTACCGCTGAGCTAAGCGCCCATGATGACGAGAGTTTGGCGAGATTCTTTTAAAGGTATCGTCCAGCGCATCACGGGCAACAATTTTATAAAACCACGACGATTGTCGGTATGCATGCCCGATATCACGCAGCGCATCGAGGCGCACGCCCTCGCGAACGCCATCAAGTACGACGGCAAGGCGAACACGAACAACGTCCTTCCCAAGATCATCGGGGAGTTCCCCGATGCGAAGAAGGACATCCAAGGCGTGCGCAAAGAGATAGAAAAAATCGTCGCCGCGGTCAACGCGCTCGGCATCGAAGCGCAGCGCGCAAAGCTCGAGCGGCTCGCGCCAGAACTCCTAGAGAGGAAGCCGGAGAAGAGGGAGCGCGACCTGCCGCCGCTACCGAACGCGGTGGATGGCAAGGTCGTGACCCGCATCCCGCCAGAGCCGAGCAAGTACAACCATATCGGGCACGCGCTCACCTTCCTGCTCAACGCGATCTACGCCGAGCGCTACCACGGCAAGGTCATCGTGCGCTTCGAGGACGCGAACCCGGAGAAAGTGACGCAGGAGTACACCGAGATGATGCTCGATGACATCACCAACTACCTCGGCATCAAGCCGGCCGCCATCCGCTTCGTCTCGGACGACATGCCGCAGCTGTACGCCTACGCGGCGCAGCTCATCGAGCGCGACGGCGCGTACATGTGCTTCTGCGACCGCGACACCATGTCGAAGAACCGCGAGGAGATGCGGGAGTGCGATTGCCGGCGCAAGCCGATACCAGAACAGCTCGCCGCCTGGGAGGAGCTCAAGGCAGGCAAGCACCTGCGCGGCGAGGCCGTCCTCCGGTTCAAAGGGGATATGGCGAGCCAGAACACGGTGCTGCGCGACCCGGTCCTGTTCCGCGCGGTCGCAGCGCCGCACTTCCGTCAGGGCACGAAGTACAAGGCCTGGCCGACGTATGATTTCTACAGCGGGCCGGAGGAGGTGCTGTGCGGCGTCACGCACGTGCTGCGCAGCAACGAGTTCGAGCTGCGCATCGAGCTGCAGAACCTCATCAAGCAGCGGCTCGGCCTGCCAGAGCAGGAGGTCCTGCAGTACGGCCGCTTCCAGGTGACCGGCGCGACCACGCAGGGACGCGAGATCCGCGAAGGCATCGCGCAAGGGCAGTACACCGGCTGGGACGACCCGCGCCTCGTGACGCTGAAGGCGCTCAAGCGCCGCGGCATCCGCCGCGAGGCCTATACTGAGTTCATCAAGCAGCTCGGCCTCTCGCCGTACGCCGTCAACATAGATTTCACGATGATTGCCGCGGCGAACCGCAAGTTCATCGAGGACTCGTCGCGCTACGCCTTCGTGGCAGACCCTGTCCGCATCACGGTCGAGGGGGCGGAGCCCCGCACGGTCGAGCTCGACCTCCACCCGAGCAAGCACAAGGGCGGGCGCGTGCTCTCGGCCACCGACACGGCCTTCATCGCGCACGAGGATATCCCGCTCATCAAGGGCAAGCGCGCGCGGCTCATGGGCAACCTGACGCTGCAGGAGTCGCATGGGACATACACGCTCCTGCGCTATGAGGTGACGAAGGAGGGGCATGACCTCGCGGTCCAATGGGTGCCGGCCGATGACCCGGCCGAGACATGGGTGATGATGCCGGACGCGACGCTCAAGAAGGGATTTGCCGAACCGACAATCCGCTCCCTGCGCGTGGACGATATAGTCCAGTTCGAGCGGTTCGGCTTCTGCCGCCTGGACGCGATAGAGGACGGCATCTACAAGTTCTGGTATACGCACAAGTAGTATACGCCCGAGTTGGGCGCCGCGGCGATAACTCCTCTTGCTATCTCTTGGCTATACCCTTTTTCCTGTCCAGATTCAGCGGTTGGGGGCTGTTCCCACGATAACTTTTAAATAGGAGGAGGCCTAAAAGTGCAGAATAACGGTACCTGAGGTGGTCCGATGCTGATTGTGAAGGCGAAGATCAAGGAACTGGTCGGCGAGTACAATGTCGCAGGCGATTTCGCGGACGCGCTCAACGCCAAGGCAGAGGTCTTGGTGAAGGACGCGATCAAGCGCGCCGAGGGCAACGGCCGCAAGACCGTCATGGCTAAGGACTTGTAAGCCATCTTTTTTTTCTCGTTCTCTTATCTTTCCAAGAAACGGATAGCTAGCACTCTGCTCTTGAGATCCTCGAGCTTCGAGTACTGGATATCGTCGTTATAGGCGCGTATCTCGTCCCTCTCGATGCGCTCCACCAGGCGCTCTTGTTCGGATGCGACCGCGTCGAGCTTCCGGTGAAGCTTCGCCTGCATCGAGAGATGGAGGAACGCGGCGTTGACAAGGTCGCGGCGCGTCATAGGCCCTCTAGAACCGCCGTGGCGGTGGCGGCGGGATATCGGAATCAGGGATGAAGCCCGGCGGCATGGTCGGCCGCGCTGTCGGCGGCGTCATCATCCCACCGCCAGGACGGGGGAGCGGTACGCTCAGTATGGGCTGGTACTCTGGCCCGCCATCCGCCGAGAATGGGTTGCGCTGGACCGAGGAGGAGACCGGCGCCGCTTGGAGCTCTGCATTGATGGCGGACTCGTCCACTTGCGGTGGGGCTCTAGTCGGTGTCAGCGGAGCGAACTGCTCGAGAGAGGGCAATGGCGCGTTCACTTTCTGCTCGAGCTGCTTGACCAGCTCGCCGACAGCGACGATGCCACGTGCCAGCTTCTCCTGCTGGTCGAGCATCTTGCGTAGTTGCTCCTGCATGGCGCTCTCGTTGAACGCCTTGACCATCTCATCGTTCGCGCCCTCGAAGATCGCGTTGAGGCGCGTGATGTTGGCATTGAGCTTGTCGAGCAATTCGAGAAGGGAGACGGACGCCTGGGCGTCGCCCAGTGGATTGCGTTTGAGCTTCTCGACCTCCTTGCGGAGGTACTCGAGCTCGGTGCGCGGCATCAGTTCGTACTCATCATCAGATTGCACTGCCTCACCCCTTACGACCTCTTCTTCCTATACTGTTGCTTTATCACGCGCTTGCTTCATCCTCCCCTACGAGGAAGAGTATTTAAGGATTTCGAGGAGCGGCGCTCGCCCAGGACTCTTCAGAACTCTTGCGTCATCTGCGGCATGCCCTGTTGCGTGCCGGGAGGTGCCGCTTCGGGTTGCTTGCCGCCCGCGATGACGTCGTCAATCCTGAGGATCATCACCGCGACCTCGCTCGCCGAGGCGATGGCCTGCGTCTTAATCTTGAGCGGCTCGATGACGCCGGCCTCCCAGGCGTTGAAGGTCTTGCCGGAGAAGACGTCGATGCCGGCCCACTCCTGCCCCTTATCATGCGCCGCCTTCAGGTCGGTCATGGCGTCGATAGGGTCGAGCCCAGCGTTCTCCGCGAGCGTGCGCGGGATGACCTCGAGCGCCTCGGCGAACGCCTTGACCGCGAGCTGCTCACGGCCGGAGAGCCGCGTGCTGTAGCTATGCAGGTGGCGCGCGACCTCGACCTCGACCGAGCCGGCGCCGGCAACGACCTTGCCGTTGGAGAGCGCGGCAGCGATGTCGCCGACCGCATCCTCGAGCGCGCGCTTGATCTCCGCGACAACGTGCTCGGTGCTGCCGCGCACAAGGACGGTGACGACTTTCGCGTGGGGGCACTCGCGGATGAAGGTCATCATCTCCTCGCCGACGCGCGTCTCCTCGACCAGGCCGGCGGAGCCGAGGTCCTTTGCCGAAAGGTCGTCCAGGCTGCTCACGATGCGCGCGCCCGTCGCCTTGGCGATGCGCTCGATATCGGATTTCTTGACGCGGCGGCATGCGTAGATGCCCGCCTTAGAGAGATAGTGCTGCGCCAGGTCATCGATGCCTTTCTGGCAGAAGAGGACTGTCGCGCCGGACTGTATCACGCGCTCGGCCATCTTCTGCAGCATCTCCTCCTCCATGTCGAGGAATGCCTGGAGGTGCTTGGGGTCGGTGATGCTGATCTTCGCGTCAATCTCCGTGCTCTTGATCTCGATAGGGCAATCGAGGAGCGCGATCCTCGCAGCGTCGATGCTGGAGGGCATCGTGGTGCTGATCTTCTCTTTGTCGAGCAGTATGCCGCTGATGAGCTCTGTCTCCTCCACACGGCCGCCGGCCTTGATCTCGATGCTGACGCTCGTCCGGTCGATATGTGGATTCTCGTCACTCTTCGTCTTGCCGCTCTCCGCGACGATCTCTATCGCGTGGACGATGAGGCCGGCCAGATGCTCCTTGTCCGCCTCAGCGCCCTTGCCGGTCATCGCGGTCATCGCGATCTTGTGCATCATATCCTTCTCCTTGATCTTGACGGGTTTGGCGATGCTCGCGAGCACGGCCTGCGCCTGCTCCGCCGCGAGCCGGTAGCCGCGCGCGATGATGGTGGGGTGGATGTCGCGGTCGAGAAGCGCCTCAGCGTTCTTGAGGAGCTCGCCCGCGAGCACGACCGCGGTGGTGGTGCCGTCGCCGACCTCGTGCTCCTGGGTCTTCGCGATCTCCACGATCATCTTCGCGCTCGGGTGCTCGATCTGCATCTCATTGAGAATTGTCAAGCCGTCGTTGGTCACGGTGACCTCACCCATGCTGTCGACGATCATCTTGTCCATGCCCTTCGGGCCGAGCGTGGTGCGCACGGTCTCAGCGACGAGCTTCGCCGCGGCGATGTTCATGCGCTGCGCTTCGCGCCCGGTCGTGCGCTTCGTGTCTGGCGACAAGATGAAGATAGGCTGGATATTCGGATTCGATTGCATCCACGATCACTCCCAGGCATTGCGGCGGCGGTCGTTCTTTAAATAAGTTCCGCGCCAGAGGCTGATTATTGAAATCGCACACGAGATTCTCTCACCCACAATCTTTATATTGACGGAGCGTGGCACGGGTTGTATGGTCATCATCACCATCGGTGGCCCACCGGGCAGCGGTAAATCCACGCTTGGGAGGATGCTCGCGACGCGTCTCGGCGCCCCGTTCTTCTCGATGGGCGACGTGCGCCGCGCCTACGCGCTCGAGCGCGGCATGACGCTCGCCGAGCTGAACCGCCGCGGGGAGGCCGATCCCTACTCAGACACGATGGTGGACGAGTACCAATCAAAACTTCCTCGACAGCACCCCTCGTTCGTCATCGATTCGCGTCTCGGCTACCACTTCCTGCCGCAGAGCGTCAAGATTTTTCTCAAGGCGGACCTGCGCGTCGCGGCGTCGCGCATCCTGCCGGACAAGCGTGCGGAGGAGCACTGGACGAACCTCGACGAGGGCACACGCGCGCTGCAGGAGCGCATGCGCTCCGACCGTGCACGGTACAAGAAGTATTACGGCATCGACCCCTACGATGAGTCGCGGTTCGACCTCGTGCTCGACACGTCGCAGCTCGACCCCTTGGCCGTGCTCCACGAGACGCTCCTGTTCCTCAAGCGTAGCGGCGTGCCCGTGCCGCCGACAAAATGATACGCGATATCTCTCCACACGCAAACTTTATAAACTAGTGCTCGTCCCTCGACGATGTTCTGCATCTGGTTCTCGCTGAGAGCTAGGTGGAGGACGGACAAAAAACTACAGGTGAACCGCGTGATACAGAGCGGCGATTTCGTCAAGATCCACTACACTGGTAAGCTCTCCGACGGCGCTGTCTTCGACACGACCGACCCGGCAGTCGCGAAGGCCGAAGGGCTCGAGGGCACGAAAGAGCTCCTTCCTGTCACGATCTGCGTCGGACAGAGCATGCTCGTGCCGGGCCTCGACGCCGCGCTCATCGGGAAGCCCGTCGGGAGATTCAGCGTAACGCTCTCTCCCGACTCCGCCTTCGGGCGCAAGGACCCGAAGCTCATCCGTATCATCCCGGTCACCCAGCTCCACGCGCAGCAGATCAACCCATATCCTGGGTTGCGCCTCAACGTGGACGGGCGCTACGGCGTGGTGCGCAGCGTGAGCAGCGGCCGCGCCGTCGTGGACTTCAACCATCCGCTCGCGAGCCAGGAGATCACGTACGATGTGGACGTGCTCGCGATCGTCGAGGAGAGGACGGAGCAGGTCAAGGCGCTGCTCTCCGCCGTAGGCCTGCCGTTCACAGCGGTCCATGCCGAGGACGAGAGAGCGGTGGTCACGATGGAGCGCATGCTTCCGCAGCCGCTCCTCGATGCGCTGCAAGGGCGCATCGCCACCCTCACCGGCATCAAGACAGTGAGCTTCGAGGCGGGCACGCCGCCGGCGCAGGCGTCAGAGAGCAAGGACAAGGCCCACGACGGGTAGACAACCTATAATCCAAGCAACCTTTTTATAATCGGTAACTCCAATTTCCGTCATCCGGCGCATGCCGGAGGTGAGCACGTGGACAAGATCATCAAAAGCGCAATGGGCAAGCCGCAGGAGCCGCACCTGGCCAACGCCATGGATGCCGAGCTCGAGGCGCTCCTCTCACAGCAGAAGGCGAAGATTAAGGTCGTGGGGTGCGGCGGCGGCGGCGGCAACACAATCAACCGCATCAGCGAGGTCGGCATCGAGGGTGCCGAGACCATCGCGATCAACACCGACGCGCAGGACCTGCTCTACACCACGGCCGACAAGAAGATCCTCATCGGTAGGGAGCTCACCAAGGGCCTCGGCGCCGGCGCTATCCCGAAGATCGGCGAGGACAGCGCACGCGAGACCGAGGGCGACATCAAGGCCGCGGTCTCCGGCGCGGACATGGTCTTCATCACGTGCGGCCTCGGCGGCGGCACCGGCACCGGCAGCGCGCCGGTCGTGGCGGAGATCGCCAAGAAGCAGGGCGCGCTCGTCGTCGGCGTCGTGACGCTGCCGTTCAGCATGGAGGGCAGCCGCCGCTACGACAACGCGCTCTCCGGGCTCGAGCGCCTCGAGCGCAACGTGGACACGCTCATCGTCATCCCCAACGACAAGCTGCTCGAGGTCGCGCCCGACCTGCCGCTCCACACGGCGTTCAAGGTCGCCGACGAAATCCTCACGAACAGCGTCAAGGGCATCGCCGAGCTCGTCACCAAGGCGGGCCTCGTCAACCTGGACTTCGCGGACATCCGTACGGTCATGGGCAACGGCGGCGTCGCGCTCATCGGCGTCGGCGAGTCCGACGGTGAGAACCGCGCGGTCGAGGCAGTGCAGAAGGCTATCAGCAACCCGCTCCTCGACGTGGACATCAGCGGCGCCACCGGAGCGCTCATCAACGTGGCCGGCGGCCCGGACATGACGCTCGAGGAGGCGCGTCGCGTGGTAGAGTCAATCAGCGTCAAGCTCGACGAGGACGCGCGTATCATCTGGGGCGCGCAGATCAGCGAGGACCTCACCGGCACCATCCGCGTGATGCTCATCGTGACCGGCGTGAAATCGAAACAGATCGTCGGGCGCTCGAAGGAGGACGTGGGCGAGTCCGCCGCGTCGAAGAAGATCGAGGACGAGCTGGGCATCGACTTCATCAACTAATACCTGTTATACGCAATAATTCCGAGGGAGAAACATGTACGAACCGCTCGAAGAGGACCATACGTTCAAGACCAAGGCCAAGAGCTTTATCATCCAGTGCAAACGCGTGCTTCAGGTGACGAAGAAGCCCGACAAGGAGGAGTACCGCACGCTCGTGAAGGTGAGCGGGCTCGGCATCGCGGTCATCGGCCTCATCGGCTTTTTGCTGCACGTCATCAAGGTGCTGCTCACATTATGATTATTGTTATACGAAATATTCCCACTCAAGAACACACCGAACATGAGCACACCGCATATGAGGATGAATTATGACTGAGAACGATTCCACGACACCCACCGAAGCACCCGCAGAGGCGCCAGCAGAGGCGACCGCGCATATCTTCGCGCTGAGGACGACCGCGAACCGCGAGGACCAGGTCCTTGCCTTCGTCGCGAGCAATGCCACGCGCAAGAAGATTCCCATCATGGCGGTCATCGCGCCGCACGGCATGCGGGGCTACATCTTCATCGAAGCGCCCGACGCCATCGCCGCGGAGCAGGCCGCGTTCGGCATCCCGTACGCGAAGGGCATCCTCCCCGCCGAGATCCAGTACAAGGAGATCGAGCACATGCTCGAGCAGGTGAAGAAGGACGTCAACATCCAGAAGAACGACATCGTTGAGATCATCAGCGGCCCATTCAAGCGCGAGAACGCGAAGGTCAGTCGCGTCGACAAGACGAAGGAGGAGGTCGTCGTCGAGCTGCTGGAGGCCGCGGTCCCGATCCCCATCACCTTGAAGTTAGACGCAGTGAAGGTCATCCGCAGGGACGAAGGGTAGAGTTTTTTCGTTCCTCTTTTTCTTAGCGTATTTTCTTAGCATATATTGTTTAGTTATACGAAGTACGCTGCCTTGGCGTACAACCAGGAGAGCCGCCGATTCATGCAGGCGGCTCGACGCAGATGCTGCGAGGAACGAGCAGTGCGAACGCCGCAGCGTTTGAATATAGAGTGATTCTGGAAAACCTTTATGATACGCTCCGAGGTTGCCCTTTGTATGGCGATGCATCTCTACCGAGCGGACAAGCGGGGGCGGACAGAGCTCGATTGGCTCGAGAGCTACCACTCCTTCTCCTTCAACGAGTTCTACGACCCGCAGCGCATGGGCTTCGGGGCGCTGCGCGTGCTCAATGATGATTACATCGCTCCCGGCAGCGGCTTCGGCACGCACCCGCACCAGGACATGGAGATCGTGACCGTCATGCTCGACGGCGCCATCGAGCACCGCGACAGCATGGGCAACCGCGGCGTCATCAAGGCCGGAGAGGTGCAGCGGATGAGCGCCGGCACCGGCATCCTGCACTCTGAGCGCAACGCGTCCTCGACCGCGCCGGTCCACCTGCTCCAGATATGGGTGCAGACTGACAAGCGGGGGCATACCCCAAGCTATGAGCAGCGCCCGTTCTCGCCGCGCCGCAACGGCCTCGTCTCGCTCGTCGACCCTGGGAAGGACGGCGCGCTCTCGATGCACCAGGATGCGCGCATGCTGCTCGGCGACCTCGAGGAGGCGGCGATGGTGGAGTATAATGTCAAGGATGGCGGGAAGGACCGCGGCGTCTACCTCTTCCTCGTGGACGGCAGCGTGGACATCAATGGGTTGAGCATCCTCAAGCAGGACGCGGTCGCCATCACCGACGAGCGGACGCTGCGCATCACCGCGCTCGAGCCAGCGCGCGTGCTTCTCATCGACGTGCCGCTCCGCTATGCCTGATCGATGCTCTATCTTCAGAATCCCACCAGTAACCTTTAAAAAGCGACCCGGATTCGCCCGTCTTACGAACTGTTCCTGAGGAATTCCTATGGCAACCGAGACGATAGAGGCGCTCATCGAGGGCGGCAAGGCGACCGCTGCCCCGCCGCTCGGCCCCGCGCTCGGCCCCACCGGCCTGAACGTCGGCCAAGTGATCTCTGAGATCAACAAGAGGACCGAGGCGTTCAAGGGCATGCAGGTGCCCATCAAGGTCATGTTCGACAAGGTCGCGAAGACCTTCGAGGTCACGGTCGGCACGCCCCCGGCGTCCGCGCTCATCAAGAAGGAGGCGGGCATCGAGAAGGGAAGCGGCAAGCCGCAGCTAGACCACGTCGCGGACATCCGCATAGAGCAGGTCATCAAGATCAGCAAGATGAAGGAGGCCAACCTCCACGGCAAGACGCCGCGCGACCGCGTCATGGAGATCATCGGCACGTGCAACAGCATGGGCGTGATGGTCGAGGGCAAGCACGCGCGCGACACGATGCGCGATGTCGAGGCGGGCAAGTTCGACGAGAAGATCACTGCCGGCAAGACCGAGCTGACCGCGGAGGAGCTGAAGAAGCTCGCCGAGGAGCGCGCGGCGCTGCAGGCACAGCTCAGCAAGAAGATGGCGGACATGGAGGTGAAATCCAAGGCCATCATCGAGGCGGGCAAGGCGAACAACAAGGCGGACAACGCCATCCGCGCGGAACTTTTGGCCGCCGGATTGCCCGAGGACTACGTCGACAAGGTCATGCCGAAGACCAAGGCCGTGGCCCCCGACGCCAAGCCCGCAGCCGCAGCCCCCGCCGCGAAGAAGAAGTGATTTCTCTCTTTTGTTCTATCCTTTTTATTCATTTTTTCAAAGATTATTTATACTCCAGTTTCTCGTATTGAGTTGTGAGTAATTACCGACGTTTGACTGGTGGTTTGAAAGAATTCGATCACACTGGATATGATTTAGAAGATACTTCTCATACAAAAGAATTCAAAAAATTCTATAAAGAATGGCTAAAGAAAAAAGACATTCCCAAGATGCGAGAGACTAAAGAGTTAAACACAAAATTGGAAGCGCTACTAGAAAAACAAGAGAATATGGAGATTGAATATCTCTGGTTGAAGAAACGTAACGTCCAACTTGAAAAACGTAATGCGCAATTAGAATCAGGACTGAAAAACCAACCCGAAGGTTATCTTTCAAAACCAACATATTATGTTCCATTAAGTGGTGTTGTCGCTATCGTTCTTCTTCTGATACTTATTTTTGTATGGGTGTCTTGGTTGATTTGGTGGAATGGTCACTGGTGATGTTAGCAGAATCTCGTCGCCTCCGACCATAACCTTTTTAAACCTCCCACGGATTCTCATCTGTAAGGACCCGCGAAAGCGATCATCCGCCCGAAAGGAGGGAAACCCTATGCGATACGATGTAGACCCACGCGCGTTCAACCGCGAGCTTGCGCGCGAACTCAAGGAACGGAAGCTCGTGACGCCGCCCGACTGGGCGCCGTTCGTCAAGACAGGTTCTCACGTCGAGCGTGTCCCGCAGGAGCCGGACTGGTGGTACCAACGCGCGGCATCCATCATGCGCACCGTCTCACTCAAGGGGCCGATCGGCACCGCGAAGATGGCGGTCCTCTACGGCGGCCGCAAGAACCGCGGCGTCGCCCCGGACAAGTTCCGCGAGGCGGGCACGAACATCATCCGCAAGTGCCTGCAGCAGCTCGAGAGGTCCAGGCTCCTCAAGCAGGTCACGATCAAGAGCCACAGGGGGCGTGTCATCACGAAGGAGGGCGCCGCCATCCTCAAGGCGGCCGCGGGCCGCGTCAGCAAGGACGAGATCAAGCACGTCTTCCACGAGCGCGTCCAGAAGGAGCGCCCGTCAGCGATGAGCAGCCCGGCGACCGCGCCCCGGCCGCCCAAGAGCAAGGAGGCGGTCCAATGACCCGCGCGCTCCACCCATCGAAGAAGAAGCGCCTGGCGAAGCGGGGTAGCCAGACCAAGTGGGCGCCCTACTGGACCGTGCCGAAGAAGTACGGCAAGGGCAAGCGCATCCATCCGTCGCGGCACACTACTGTCAAGCGCAACTGGCGACGCCAGCGCACGAAGATCTGAGGTGACACCATGACCACTATCGAACGCACCTACACAATCCCGTTGCGCCCGGGCTTCCGGGACGCGCCCAAGTACTATCGCACGAACCGCGCCATGAAGACGCTCCGCGCGTTCCTCGCGCGCCACATGAGGGCGAAGGATGAGGATATCCGCATCGGCCAGCACCTCAACGAGCTCCTCTGGCGGCACGGCATCAAGAACCCACCACCGCGCGTCAAGGTCACGGTCGTCAAGACCGATGATGGCGTCGTCAAGGCGGAGCTTGAGGGCAAGGCCTACAAGGAGACGGTCAAGCCGCAGGCGAAGAGCGAAGAGCCGACAACGCTCAAGGAGAAGCTCCAGTCGGTCGTGAGCGGCAAGAAGGAGGACGGAGAGGCCGCTGCCCCGGCGGAGCCGAAGAGGGCCGAGAAGAGACAGGCCGACCTCAAGAGGACGCCGCTCCCGAAGTCCCCGAAGCCCATGGCAGTCGACAAGTGATTCTCTTCTTTTTCTCTATCTTCTCCTATTCTTCAACTCCTTTCTCCGTGTTTTCTGGGAAATTATTATATATTCTGGTATCTGGACGCCTTGCATAGAGAGTGTGGGGACAGGAACGCTCGAAATAGTGATCCCATGGAAGAGTCGGTGGAACTTGGCGGTAACATAACCCTATCGGGATTCTCAGGACGCGATTTCACAGAGCTCATCGTCGTCAAGAAGATTGTCGGCCAGTACGCCCGCAAGTTCACCGACGGCATCCCCGGCTTCTCACGGCTCGCGGTGACGCTCAAGGATGTCCATGGTCACGAGGGGGGGCATGGCAAGAGCGAGATCGTGGTCAAGGTGATCATCGCCAGCCAGGAGTACGACGCCGAGGTCACGGAGCATAACCTCTACATGGCGCTGGACACCGCGCTCAAGCGCGTCATGGAGCAGGCGCAGAAACACCTCGAGATGGAATCTCATAGATAGACTTTCTGGAATTGCTAAGAACTTGTAAGCAACGTGATTATTATGACCTTTTTTCGGCTGCGGCGAGAGGATTACACCGCTTGCGATGTGTTACCTAGAACAGATTGTAGAGCGCTACACGAAGTTGCTTCCCCGCCAAGGCAGCCGTAGTATAGAGAAGATGAAAAGGAAAAAAGAAGAAAGAGCTCAGTGCACTCTGCCGTGCGCCCGCAATGATGGCCGGAGCTTCTCCGCGCCGATGCCCTTCTTGCGCAGGCCACGCCCCTTCCTGCCGGCGCTCGTGATGCCGCGGTAGGCGCGTCCGCGCTGCGCAGCGATGCCGAGCAGTCGTGGGTCAGCGATCACAGCCGGGTGCGCTCGGTCCACGAGCACGATCTCATACCAGTAGTAGTAGCCATCCTGCGCGACCGGATAGCTGCCCAGGACCTCGCAGTTGACGAATGCGTCAGCGGCACGCTCCTCGCAGATCTGCTGGTAGTTCTTGTGCAGGTTCTTGTCCTGGTGGAACCGGCTCGGCCTGCGGCCGCCCTTGATGTCCGGGCGGACGTGCTTGCCGCGGCGGACACGCACGCGCGCGACCAGGATGCCCTGTTTAGCCTTGTAGCCGATGCTGCGCGCGCGGTCGATGCGCGTCGGGCGCTCGATGCGATGGACGGTCGGCTCCTTGCGCAGCTCGAGCAATCGCTCGCGCTGCGCGGCCTTGGCCTCTTCAGAAGGTGCTCGGAATGCCTGCTTGACGTACTTGAGATATCCCATTGTCGTGCCTCCGTTCTTGTCTCCGGACGAATCCGTGTTGAATTCAGCGAAGCGAGCGCCACATCTTCAACGCTCTCGAGGAACGCCCGTTCATTTATAAACGTATGTGTTTCGTTCTGCGCGATTTCTCTCCGCTCCAGTTCCCCCAAATCTTTATAAACGCCCGTCGGCACCGGTCGTTGTGATTGTCCATGGCCAAGAAGAAAGATTCTGACTCTCCTGCACCGCATCCTCCCGCTCCCGCCAACAGCATCGAGTCCTCGGTCCCGGACATCCCGGCCCAGGTCTCCCCCGAGGTCAAGGAGCGCATGGAGCGGATGAAGCACATGCTCGACAAGTTCAAGGAGAAGATCCTCGCGAAGTTCGAGGGCTATATCCTGGGCATCGCGCTGGCGCCGCCGGAGCAGGAGGGGGAGCGCAAGGACAAGGTCAACGTGCTCATCCTCATCGACGACCAGGACTCGAACAAGATGGGCAAGGACGAGCTCCACGATAAGCTCACCAAGGCGATGGAGGCGATCGCCGCCGACGTCGACCCGCAGATCGCCATCGACGTGCTCCTGCTCACCGAGCTCTTCCAGTCCTGCTACGACGGCAAGTACGACCTCCTGCAGATCCTCGCGATCAGCGCTCCCGTGTATGACGAAGGGTGGTTAGGCGCAATAAAGATCTGCGAGATCCATAAGTCCATGGTCATCAAGAAGTTCGAGAAGTACATCGCGTGCTACGTGCTCGGCGGCTCGCTGGTGCGCGGCAAGGCGAACCCGAACTCCGACATCGATGTCTACATCGTCATCGACGACACCGACGTGAAGAAGATGACGCGCGCGGAGCTGAAGGACAAGCTGCGCGGCATCATCAGCGACTTCGCGGTCGAGGCCGGGAAGATGACCGGCATCCAGAACAAGCTCTCCATCCAGGTCTACATCCTGACGGACTTCTGGGACAACATCAAGGAGGCCAACCCGATCATCTTCACCTTCCTGCGCGACGGCGTGCCGCTCTACGACCGCGGCATCTTCATGCCGTGGAAGTACCTGCTCAAGATGGGCAAGATCCGCCCATCGAGCGAGGCGATCGACCTGTACCGCGCCACCGGCGAGCAGATGCTCGACCGCGTCCGCTTCAAGCTCAAGGAGATCGCGATAGAGGACATGTGGTACGCGACCGTCACGCCGAGCCAGGCGGCGATCATGCTCTACGGCCTGCCGCCGCCCGCCCCGCGCGAGCTCCCCGACGTGCTGCGCGAGATCTTCGTCAAGAAGGAGAAGCTCTTCGACGATGAGCACGTCAAGTTCCTCGAGCTCGTGATAAAGATGCACAAGGACGTCGAGTACGGTATCAAGAAGAACGTCACGGGCGGCGAGGTCCAGGAGATGCTCGACAAGGCGGACAAGTACCTCAAGGCGCTCAATCGGCTCTACGAGAGCATCGAGGAGCGCAAGGAGCTCGACTCAACGCAGCACGTGTACGAATCTGTCGTCACGGTGATCCGCGACGTGCTCACGCTCGAGGGCGTCGAGAAGGCGAGCGACGAGGAGAGCGTCCGGCTCTTCGAGCGCGAGGTCGTGCACAAGGGTATCATCCCGGAGCGCTACCTGCGCATCCTCAAGGAGATCCACAAGGCGAAGAAGGAGTATGACGCCGGCAAGCTCTCGCGCGCAGACATCAGCGAGCTGCACAAGAACGCGAACGAGCTGCTCAAGCACCTGGTCGAGCACATCCAGCGCAAGCGCGGCAAGGAGCTCGAGCGCGCTCGCATCCGCGTGAAGTACGGCGACAAGTTCGGCGAGGCGGTCCTGCTCGACACGACGGCCTTCGTCACGCTCGACCTCGACGCGCAGGAGAAGGAGGTCCTCAGGGGCGAGCTGACCAAGGAGGGCCGCATCACCAACCTGCAGACGAGCACGCTCGAGGAGATGGAGCACACGCTCGCGAGCAGCAAGATCCCGCCGCGCGTCTTCATGCACGAGAAGCTCTTCGAGGACATGAAGAAGATCTTCGGCGGCAATGTCGAAATCCTGATGGGGTACTGACGGAATAGTTTTTATTTTCTTTTGATTTCCAGTGTTGTATTATGGTAAAAAGACCACTAACTGATGAGGAGAGAAAACGAATCAGTCTACGAATGAAGTTATGGCATAAAAAGTGGAGAGAGAACGATCCAGAAGGATACAGATTACATCAGATCACCGCAGGAAAAAAGAGTACCGGCTGGAAAACTACTATAGCAAGGCACCCTGACCATTTTAGTAATTCTGGTAAGAAAGGTATTGTGAGTAGGATGCGTAATCCATGCTTCAAAAAAACACAGCATGAAGCTGGAAAAAAAGCAAGCATCAAATTGCTCGAATGGAAAAGAAATAATAAATCATTAGTTGCGGAAATGTCTAGACAAAATTTGGAAAAAATTCGACGGAATCCGAATATAAAGTTCTATAAGTTTAATTCTGAAACGGGGAGTAAAGCGGGAAAAATTGCTCAGCAAAAACATCCAGAAATTTCGAAAAAACTAGGGCAATGGGTAAAAGATCATCCTGAAGTTGTGAGTGAGCGTGCAAAAAACACTCATAAAAAGCATCCTGAACTTGGGCGTAAATTGGGAAATTTAGTAAGTAAAAAATATCCCGGTTTGGGACGTCTTAGAGCATCAATAACCATGAACAGGTATCCGGATTTGTTGAAAACAATGGGCATAAAATCGGCAGAGATTCAAGCCCAAAAAGGTTTTGTGTCAAAAGCGGAAAAACAGATGCGAGAGTGGTTACCTGCAGATTTCTTCCATGGAAAGCGATTAGGAAAATTTGTTCCGGATTTTTATTCCCCATCTCGAAAAGTTATAATTGAAGTCGATGGTATTTATTGGCATTCATTACCAAAAATTAGAGAGAAAGATACGTTCAAAAGGGCTTATTTCCATAAAATGGGCTATCGACTATATAGGTTTACAGACGCAGATATTCAAAAAAATGCGGATTTTGTGAAACTAAAACTAAAAGAGATACTTTCGGCTTAATTTCCCTTTCTATCCAATACCTTTTTAAACCGTCGCCGATTGCCTCGCATCGGTGAGTATGGTGGAATTAGGACTACGCGTCCTCGATGTGATGACCATAAAGCCCGTCGTCGCCACGCCGCATATGACGATACGGGATGTGGCAGCGCTCATGGAGAAATTTGATGTCGGCTCTGTGCTGGTCAAGCGTGGCCATGAGCTCTTGGGCATCGTGACCGAGACGGACTTCGTCCAGCGTGCGGTCCTCGAGGGGCACGACGCATGCACCACGCCGATAACCAAGATCATGACGAAGGACCTCGTGACCGTCAGCCCGGGCATGGATATCATGGACGCGCTGCTGCTCATGAAGGACACCGACGTCCGTCACCTGCCGGTCGTCGACGAGAGCAAGCTCGTCGGTTTCGTGACGATCAAGGACATCCTGCGCGTCCAGCCGCAACTCTTCGATGCGATAGCGGACTCCTTCCGCCTGCGCGAAGAGGAGCGCAAGCCGCTCGGCCAGGGCCCGATTCTCGAAGAGGAGGACTCTTAGAGATTTTTACTTCTTGCCCGCTGTCGTATCCGGTCTTTTGCGCTCCTCTCTGTTCTCCCTAGAAGAGTATTGTCGGGAAGATGAGCGCGAGCAGCGCAAGGAGCAGCGCCGCGACGATCGGCACCACGAGATTGTCGTCGATGTGGTGGTTCTCGATGTTCAGCTCGCCGGCCTCGACCAGCATTGATGCGGCGCTGGCCAGGAACGCTGGGAGGAGCGGGACGTAGAGCCACGCGGCGAGCGTGCCCGCGACGATGCCGGCGATCGTGCCTTCGAGGTATGTCGTCTTCGTGAGCACGGTCTGCGTGCCGCCGAAGCTGCGGCTGATGAGGTGCGCGATCGCGTCGCCGAAGGCGAGGATGAGGATGGCGGCGCTCGCGATCTGGAGCGGGAAGAGCCACAGCACGATGAAGCACCCGATGAAGTAGAAGAGGATGTCGAGCCCCGGCACTGTCGCGTCGGCGCGGTTGATGCTGAGGATATTCGTGAGCAGCTCGATCTCGGCCTTGAGATTGTAGAGCACTGTCGCCGCGAAGAGCATGAGGATGAGGAAGAGGAGCGGGAGGTCGAGCAGGTGGCTGTTGAAGCCGAGCACGATGAGCACGCCAACGAGAATGTGGACGATCTTGCGGACGAGTTCGAGCGAGAACGTACCGCGGTACTGCGGGTGTGCCATGACGACGATGCTGGGCACGACGGCTTATAAGTATTGCGGCAATATCGCTGTTTCGCCGTCGACGATACCACAGTAACCTTTATAAAGGAGGTCCTGTTCTCGCATCGCATGGAACTCCGCATCATCGAGGCCAAGAAGCACCGCATCGTCTTCGAGCTGAAGGGTGCGGACCACACGTTCTGCAACGCGCTCAAGCAGGAGTTGTGGAACGATGAGGAGGTCAAGGTGGCGGCCTACAACATCGCGCACCCGCTGGTCGGCATCCCGAAGTTCATCGTGGAGTCCGCGGGCGATGTGAAGGAGGCGCTCCTCGGCGCGAGCTCACGCCTGCAGAAGCGCAACAAGGAGTTCCTGAACGCTTTCGAGAAGTTGTGAGTACTCTTTTCGTTTTTGTGTCTGTTATCTACGCCTAGTCCTCGTGCTGCGGCGGATGCACTGCCACTCCGCGTCAGGATTCAGTCGGGCGCTCGCCTGATTTCTTCGGTCTTTGGCCTCGAAATGCTCGCGCCCTTCGCTTTACGCCAAGGCAGCACCGTTCATATTCGATGCTGCTGCTTTGGCTGTTGAAGCGATGAGGGAATGAAACAAGAGAAATAAAGGACTGAAAAAGAAGAAAATTCACTTCTTTGTGACCTTGCCCTCCTTGAGGACCATCTTCGCGATCATGTACACGACGAACGCGATGATGAGGAAGTCGAGCAATGCTCCTGCGAAGTCGCCGAGCGCCAGTACGACGGGGCCGAGCGCGAGCTTTGCCGCACGCCAGTCGCCGCCTGGGATAAGCGCTCCGACAATCGGCATGATGAGGTCTGCGACGAGCGCCGTCACGAGCTTACCGACAGCGCCGCCAATAATGACCGCAATTGCCAGGCCGATGATGCCGTACTCCTTGAGGAAGGCGATGAACCCTCCCGTGATCTTGTCAGAAGCGCCTTTCAGTCTCTCTTTCATCGTTCACCCTCCAAAACCCCTTTTCTGTTGACGGAATGGTGAGAAGGGTTTTTAATGATTATGGCGGAATCCGTATTCTTGTTACTTCGCTCCGCAAGCTTCATCTAGGCGCAATGTTAGATGCAATAAAAAGAAAGTACCTATGTTTAGCGCTCCTTCCCGAGTACCTTCCGCTCGAGCGAGAGCCTGCCCGCGCCCCAGAGGAGCAGTGCGAGCAGGGCACCGATGCCCCAAAAGGGGAGCCAGACCTTCGACCAGCCGTCCGGCGCGTTCATGAAGAATGCGACAAGCAATACAATGAGGAGCGGCACGCTCGTCCAGCGGACCCACAGGCCCAGGATGAGGAGGAGCCCGCCGATGCCTTCGCACACTATGACGAGCCACGCGAAGAACAGGGGGAACGGCATGAAGCCGATGGTCTGCGCGAACCCCTGCGGTGTGAAGATGAACGCCTTCATGTACGCCGTGCTCAGGAAGACCGCGCCCAGGAAGAGGCGCAGCACCGCTGGCGCGAACCCTCGATACTTCTCCAGGAATGACAATCCCTTATATCCACCCATAGATGACCCCCGCGCAATGCGCTCAGTGCCCGCGCTTTGGAGATGTTTTATATACATTTCGCAGAATCTTTGGTATCGTAGAGACGATACGGCATCTCGAGAGCGCTCCATGGCGTTCGGCCGCTGCAGTATCCGGGTGTCGCCCGGCCGCAAGATTCAAAAAGCGCGCGCGCAAAGAGGGTTGAGCAGCACTCGAAATGACGCGTGCGGAATCCCATGGCGAAGCACACCCTTGCAAAGGCGGGCATCAAGCGCGTCTGCCCATTCTGCGCGAGCACAGATGTGATACTCGACGTCGACAGTGTCGGCGGCAAGTGCAAGGCCTGCGGCATGTACTCCGACAAGATACTGGAGATGTCGTTCGTCGAGGTATCGCACTTCAAGCGCGAGCTCGTGCAGCGGCACCGTCTACGGGAGTTCTCGCTCATACGTTGCGATGAGCTGCACGCGCTGCTCTTCGTGCTGATGGCGGTGGTGATAGTCGCGGTCTTCATCCTCGTCGCGCGTTCCCGCTGGGGGCTCTGGTGAGCCGCGCCGCGGAGTTCAGTAATGTTCTGTGTAAATGACGCTTTTACTCTTGGTGGACGCGGCGCATCTACTCGCATCGCGAGCATATACGAAAATCGACCTGCATGAATCGGCCGATTTTCTGGACGAACGCCAAGGCGTCCACCTTTAAGATATAGTGTCCTGCTGTCGCTATGTTATATGTAACTGAGAAGAGCATCTTCTACAGTGTCTGTAGCCAGGCGATGTGGTCGCGGATGGTCTTGACGTAGTGCTTCTGGTCCTTGAGGTTGACCGGGTAGTCGAGGTCGCGGGCCAGGAGTGCATTGTGGAGCACGTCGTGGATCCAGACGGCGAAGTCGTTCTTCTTGCCGGCCTCGCTCACGTGGTGCGCGAACTGCTCGTGCGAGAGGTTCTCGACGCAGTTGGCGAGGTCGTGGATGTTGTCAATCCGGTCGCCCCGAACCGCCCAGAATATCTTGTCATCTGATACCTTTGCGAGCGTTGTCTTTTTGAGCGCATGGAAATCGACAGTCATACCCTACACCCCTTTATCGGGGTACTGCCCCCTCCTGAGTATATAAGGATTTGTTCCCTTTCCGAAGTGGTAAGCGCGACATCGTCGGGAGCGTCCGTTGTTGCGCACCGGTATCAGCGCTGTTGTTGCGTTTGATGATGTCATTGCCCGACGGATAGTGAGCGCAGCGGCTCAGAGAGACCCGCCGTTGTCTTGGTGCAGATCTCGCGGCGCAGGCGGACGATTTGGCCGACGCTGATGCGGTTCGGGTCCGCGATGTTGTTGTCCGCGGCAATCGTGGCGGCGGCCGCTCGGTCGCCGTTGTAGCGGACCGCGAGCGTCGAGAGCGTGTCGCCGGGCTTGATCTGGTAATGCCAGAATCCTGCTGTCGTCATGGCAATCCCATTTTGCGTGCCGTCCTGCGCGCGTTGCGTCTGCGGTGTGGGGAGTTGCGGCAACGTAGAGGGTTGCGCGTTGCGTCGCGCGAGCTCCGCGAGATACGCTTCGCGGTCCCGCTGGTACGCGCTGTTCTGCTCGCGCAGCGTCCGGGTCTCGGCCGCCATCGCCTCGAGACGCTGCGCGTACTCTGCCGCGCTCTGCGCGGTATTCTGCTTGTGCTGCTCGTTCTCCGTGATCACTGCTGTGATTCGTGCCTCTAGCTCGTCGTTGCGGTGGCGCTGCGAGCTCTCTGCAACGCGCACGATGGTCTCCTGCACGCTCGTGCGCAGGGCAACGCCATAGTGCGATGAGACGTACCAGAGCGTGCCGCCGAGCAGGACCGCGCCGGTCGTGGCCTTGGGATGCCGGAGCGCGAACTTCGCGCTCTCGTAGCTGATCACGCCTGCGACCGTGAGCGGCACCCAGAGCGGCGCGGTGAGCACGCCGAGCGTCGTGTACCCGGCCGTCTTCCAGAACATCCTCTTCAAGAGCGGCGTTCCCATCGTGTCACCCCGTCGCGGGTCCGGCCCGCGTTCCGTCATCCTGCCGGTGTTGTGCGCAATACTCCTGTCGGTACTCCAGCACCTCTCTCATGAGCGCCTCAGCGTCTTGCATCACGCGTTCGGTCCTGAAATAGCCGGAGAGCTCGGGGAACCGGCGTCCGAGGTACATGCTGCCGAGCACGACGAGGTTCGGGTCTATCTCCTGCGTCCGGTCGTTGCGTTCGAGCATCCGCTTGTAGAACACCGGCAGCACGATGACCCACGGCTCAGGCGTGTCGGTCTGCCTGCTGATGCGGGTGCAGACGTCCTTGACGTCAGTGATGTACTCCTGCAAGGTGTGGAGCCGCTCGATGATTCGTTGGAGCACTCGCTCACCTCAACAACTGTCGCGCGTCCTCGGCCTTGTGCCAGCCGAGGAGCCCTCCTGCGACAGCGCCGAGCAGCATCCCGCCGTTCTGGTAGATGCTGTCCGCCTGCGCGACCTCGGGCTTCGTGAGCAGTATCCTGTCGAACTTGTGGATGATCTGCGGACCGAACGCGTAGCCGACGGCGCCGGCGCCGATCCCCCACTTGTGACGCAATCTCTCCTCAGGTGTCTTGCCGTTGAAGAAGAGCGAGTAGCCGAGCCATCCCACGCTCCCGATGACGATCACCGGATGCGGGCGGCGCGTCGTGTCGTACTCCGTCGCGGCGACGACGACATTCCGCACTCTCGCATCGATGCCGCTCGTGCTCTGCCCATTCGTGCTCCGCCCGCTCGTACTCTGGACACTTCTGCTTTGCCAATCTGCTCCTGGCAGGGGCATGGCTCCGGGCGCGCTTGGTGTGACGCTACTGTCGCGTCCGTGTCGGTCGAAGTAGCGGCCCACGATGCTGCCGAGGATAGCGCCGCCGGCGGCGTAGACCACGCGCTCGGTCGATGCGTCGTTAAGCCGGGCGTCCTTCATCGCATTGACCTTCTCCTGCAGGTGCGGGCCGTAGATATAGCCGAGCCCGAGGAGCGTGAGCCCTGCAGCGATGCGGATGCGCTCCTCCTTGTCGTTGTGGGTGACGTACTGGAGCAGCTGGTGCGCCGCGATGGCGTCCACCGAGATCTTGAGCAGCTGTTTTCCGGTCACCTCTTCGCCGAGGATATCCATGGCACTCCTCCACCGCGTTCGCGGCGATGTGAGAAGCGCGGACGGCAATAGATGCCTGTCGACGCGCGGCCCGGAGAATCTCGTTTGCTGCCGGAACGATGCTGTCGAGCGCCGAGAACGACGGAGGTTTTACGGCCGCACACGTCTAGCGTCACGCGTTTTTTGTCAAGTGAGCGTCGCGTAGAGCAGCACGAGATTGACGACGTAGATGGTGGTGCATACCACGCAGTACGTTCGCATCTTCACGTAGGAGATGAACGCGAGCGCGGCAGACCCGACGATAGCCACGACTGCCAGGAGCGGCAGGAGCCGCGGGATGGAGAACGACATCGTGAGGAAGGTGAAGTACGCGGTGACGCCGACCACGGAGTTGGAGATGCCGAAGATCCGGCCGTACTTGCTCGTGAACGCTTTGGTGCACGAGAACCGGTCGCTCCAGTCGCAGATGGCCTTGTAGGAGGGCTCCTTGCGCACCCGATGCTCGACGTACGTCGCGTACACTGAGATGAGGAGCCCGACCAGGGCGGCACCCTGCGCGAGGAGGAGTTGCATGCCCTCTACCGCTCAGGGACCGTTTATATTCGTATTCCAGAATGCTTCCCGAATCTTTGTTCCGGATTCTTCACCGTTCGTCGGGGTTGATGGGGAGCGTGCGCTCGACCGCCTCCTTGTAGTTCACGTGGCCGTACTTGAGCTGCCCGTGCTTCTTGATGTGCAGGAAGATGTCGTTCGTTAGGCGCAAGTCCTGGGCGAGGTACTCCTTCAGCTCGTCGATGCGCCCCGCCCTGAAGAGCTCCGGGGCGTCGACGCCCTTGCCGAGCTTCTCGAGGCCGAGGTTGCGCTTCGCGAGGTCGTTGAGGCTGATGCGCCGGTCGGTCTTCTTGAGGATGAGATGGAAGATGTCGAACGTCCTGTCGCGGTAGCGGCGCGCCACGTCGAACGTCGCGTACCGCTGCAGCACCTTGTAGTCGAAGCGGATGACGTTGTGGCCGACGATGAGGCCAGCCTTGTCGAGCAATGCGAAGAATCCCGAGAGCTCGTTCTCGTCGAAGAACCGCATCTCGCCATCCACGAGCGCGCCGGCGATGCTGACATGCATACCCTCGATGCCGCGGTTGTCGGGGATGGGCTCCTGCGTCTCGATGTCGATGATGACGTCCATGCGATCATGCTCGTGAGTCCTTGATGATGAATGCCAGTTCCTACGACTACATATTCGCCTTGCCCTTCGAGCGCTTGGCGCCGTACGGCGGGAGGAACCGCTTGCGCGAGCCGCGGCGGTAGCGCTCGATGTTGTTCACGCGCCGCACGAACTCGTCCGCGGGACGGAGCCCGCGCTCCTGCGCGCGCGTCAGGATGCGCGTGTGGCGCAATCCGACGAGCGCGCTCGGGATCTCCCACACGTCGCCGTCGCGCGTGGTCCAGCCGAGCCGGTCGAAGCGCGCGAGGTCGAGCGGCCCGGCGTAGCTGCGCAGCGTCTTCTCGCCGGCGTAGTTGAGGTACTCGTGGAAGTAGCTCATCATGAGCTCGCGGACGCTGCGGTAGACCGGGTCGCGGTAGCCGTTGCAGTAGTGGTTGGATTTCGCGACCGCGCCCCAGCAGCGCGTCTTGGAGTCCTGGAAGACCGCGAGCACGTGGTCGTCGTCCTTGGTGTTCGCCGCGAGGTCGACGAGCAGCGCCCTGCGCCCGTGCATGCGCAGCGCCATCGCCGCGAACATCGCGGCCTCGATGCAGTGCGCGGTGAGCGTGCGCAGCACGAGGAGCGGCGAGCGGCACTCGTCGCCGTCCGGCTCGAAGTTGGGCGGAAGACCGTCGAGGAAGTCCTGGACCTTCCGCGGCGTGTCGAGCGACTTGAGGAGCTTGAGCTCTGTTTTTGTGAATGATCGTGCGGTGCTATGCGGTGTGTGCATACGTGCTCAACCATACCCTGAGGTATTCATGGAGTTGTTCGATGCGCCCTTGCAGATGCGCTGGCACAGCGATATCCTCTCCTATGATATCCATGATGAGAAGCGGAAAGCCATGCATGCGGATGGTCTCGCATAGCGAGGTATCATCCCAATGGTTCTCGAGACATTGCAGGACTGATATTCGTTCTTCTCTCGCTTTCTCTCTCAATGTGTTATACGCGTGGCAACGAACGCTTTCAAGATCTGATGAGTAAATAACTGCTGGATCTCTGCAGTGGTTATCCCACACATGGAGTAATGCTTCGAGATTTGCCATGCCACTATTCCTGACGCCTGTTTTTTTAATGCTTGCGTTGCATAGGCCATCCGAAAGAGAGAAATAGAGAAGAAAAGAGTAAGAGAGAAGAAAAGAGGAGTCTTACACGACGGTGACCTGCAGCGTCGATGACGCCTGCTGCGCTCCGGCCTTCGCTGTGCAGCTCACTGTGTAGTTGCCGGCCGCCGAGTAGGTGTAGTAGACATCGCCCACGTTGCGCCCTATGTTCTTCTGGCCGTCTCCGAAGAAGAAGTCATACGTCGTCGGGGTGAAGCCTGAAGGCATGCACAGGAAGACGTAGCTTCTCCCCTGGGGGAACCATGGCGCTATCGTGAGCGCGACGCTCGCGTTCGGGAGCGGCGTGTCCTGTACAATCAGCGACCAGTCGCGCTGTACAATATTCACGCTGCTCGTCACCTTGACGCTCACGTTGTATGTGCCGTTCGTGGTGTAGCTTCCTGGGAAGGTGTAGGTTGTGCCTGTCGCTCCTTGTGTCGCGCTGTTGAGCAGCCATTGTGTTGTCGTCGTGAGTCCGCTTGGGTTGTTGAGGGTGTAGCTGAATGCCTGTGATGCCGGCTCCGCTATGGTCACGCTCGCCCCTGATGGCGTTGTGCTCGCGAACGATATCGGCTGCGTCGCGTTGGGTGGCGCGGTGTCGGTGACAGTGAGCAGCCACGACCGCTGTATCGTGTTGTTGCTGCTCGTGACTATGACCGTCATGTTGTAGGTCCCGTTCGTGGTGTAGCTGCCTGGGAAAGTGTATGTTGTCCCTGTCGCTCCCTGTGTCGCGCCGTCGAGCAGCCATTGTGTTGTCGTCGTGAGTCCGCTTGGGTTGTTGAGGGTGTAGCTGAATGCCTGTGATGCCGGCTCCGCTATGGTCACGTTCGCCCCTGATGGGGTTGTGTTCGCGAACGATATCGGCTGCGTCGCGTTCGTGACGTTGCAGGACAATGGAAGCGTCGCCTGTGCGAACCCTGCGGGGTTGACGCATGCTGCGCCCACGCATGCCGAGACGCCGGGCGAGGACGCCTGGAGATAGACCTCATACTTGGTCGGTGTATAATCCCCGGGCTTGTTGCACGCCTTCGCGATGGTCGACCCGCTCGTGCCTTGGCACGTGATGAGGCGGCAACCGCTGCTGTTCGTGTCGTTCACGAGCGCGCCGCCGACGCACGATACCGGCACGGTGTACACTGTCGTCGCGCATGTGATGTTCGTCCCGTTCGTGGTCCCGTTCGTGGCGTTCTGCACAATGATGCTCCATGCCCGCGCGATGCTCGATTCGTTCGACGAGACGTTCACGCTCAACGTGTACGCCCCGACCGTCGTCGCGTTGAAGATGTACGATGTCTGGTTGTCTGCGGGCAATGGCGTGCTGTTCAGGCTCCATCTCGAGGTGACCGGCAATCCTGCTGGGTTCGAGAGCGTGTAGTTGAACTGCTGGGAATTCCCGATATTCAATGTTAGCGCGCTCCCCGCAGGGGATGTGCTCGAGAAGCTGATGCTCCTGCCCGTCGGCGTGGCGACGCAGAGCGGCAGGGTCTTTGTCGCGAACCCGCTGTAGGAATTGATGCATGCCGTCCCCAGGCAGACGGTGAGCCCGGAGCCTGTCGAGGACTGCTTGTACATCTCGAAGTAGGTCGGGTTCGCCGAGTTCGGCTTCTCGCACGCGATCAGCGAGAGCGTCGCGCCGCTGCCGCTGCAGGCGATGGCTCTGCAGCCGCCGGGCTGGTCCTGCGTGATGGTGCCGCCGGTGCATGTCGCTGGGATGCTGTTGAGATTGTAGTAGCAGGTGCTCGTGGTCGAGGCGTTCACCGCGAGATTCCATCCCTGCGTTATTGTAACGCCGGGTCCTGTGACGGTGACGTTCACCGTGTGGCTCCCGGGCGCGCCCCTGAAGATGAACGATGACGGCCCGGCGGTGCCCGTGCCGCCGTCCACCGACCATGTGTGGTTGAGCGGAACGCTTGCGGGGTTCTCGACGGTCAATGCCAAGGTCGTGTTCACCTGCTCTACAGCGTTCACGTTCGTCGCGGGATATTTCCTGCTCACCCATGCCGACGACCCTGCCGGTGCGGCCCCTGGCGCGTCGGCGAAGATCGCCCCCAGTATAGCGTCATCGCGCAGCACCACGCGTATGGTCGGGTTCGTGCCGCTCGCTATTCCCGTCCATCCGAGGAAGAATTTGCCGGGGAGCGGCGTCGCTGTGACGGTCACCGGGATGTCCTGGAAGTAGGTCCCGGTGTACGGCGTCGTGACGTTGAGCGAATTGACCATGACGATGCCTGCGGAGTCATTGCCGGCGACGTTCAGCAGAGCGGTGCCGCCGAGGCCGAAGAACTGCACGATGTGCTGGCGGTGGTACGCCGGGCGGTCGCGCGCGAACTGCCGGATCTGCTCGAGGTTCTGCTCCCACGCCGCGACATCCGGGATGTTCGTCCAGCGGGCGATCTCGCCGGGGATCTCCGGCGCGACGCCGGCCGCGAGCGCGTCGAGTGTGCTGATGACGGAGTCTGTCGCGAAGTTCGTCATGAGCTGGTCGGCGCTTATGGTGACATAGTCGTCGCGGAACTGCTCGTTCTTCGTGAGGCCGAGCCAGAGCGTCGAGCCCCAGCTCTTGGTCTGGATGAAATTGAACATGTTGTAGTTCGCGCCGTTGCCTGGCCGGTACCCGAACGACCAGTCGTCGTCGTGCATGATCCAGCGCCAGCGGCCGTCCTTGCCCGGTGGCGCGCTCGTGTTGGTGCCGTTCATCCGCAAGCGCCAGTAGACGAGGTTGCGGTCGATCCAATCGGTGTCGGCGACATAGGTGTTGACCGCGTAGTAGCGCGCGAAGTTGTCCGTGTCCATCTGTGTCTGCACGTAGGAGTAGTTCGCCGGGTCGCTCAGGTCATGCGTGCGCACGAAATCGTACATGTCGAGGAAGCTCTGCTCGTCGCCCGGGTTGCCGTTGTCGATGACCACGTTGTCGTTGAGGATGATGACGTCCTTGTCGCTCACGCCGTAGCGCGACGCGATGAAGAACTGGCTCGCGCGGTCTCGCATCGCGTAGAATCCCCAGTACTCCCCGTTGAGGAAGACCGCGGACGGGCGGTACGGTTCCATGGCGATGCCGAAGGAAGTGTTCTGGACCAGGGTGTGCGCGAGCACGTCGCGCAGGTATGTCGCGCGCTCGTCGTCATCGCTGTTGCGGATCCATAGGCGCTTGTAGCTCGTGAATCCCTGCGGTCCGAAGAGTGGGTATGAGATGGAGCTCGGGCCGAAGTTGGCGCGCGCGTAGAACTTCAGGGACTTCTGCTCGCGCACCCTGCTGCCTTGGCCGGTGACGCGCATGCCGACGTCCTGGTTGACCACGCGTGTGCCGTTCGTCTCGAAGATCTCGAGGTGGACCGGCCGCTCCCACGCGTCGCCCTCGTTCTGGTAGTTCGCGGGGTGGAAGGTGAGCGGGTTCTCAGGCGGCCAGCTCGTGGCGTTATCCCATGACGCTCCCATGGTGTAGATGCCGGTGTAGTAGTCGAAGAGGTTCGCGCTGTCCGTCGTTATGGAGACGACCGCCATCGCGTGGGTGCCGTCGAGGAAGTAGGTCGCGCTCGTCACCGACGACGAGAGGTTCCCGTTCATCGCGATGGCGCGCACGATGTCGGCTTTCGGCACTTGGCCGGGCGGCGGCGCCCAATAGGGCGACGTGGTGTTGACCATGCTCACGACGTTCGGGCTGCCGGTGTTGTTCACGATGGGGATGGGAGCGGCATAGACCGCCGACGCGTTCGTCGGGGTCGTGCCGTCGAGTGTGTAGTAGATGGTGGTGTTCGGCAATGCCGAGATGGTGAGGTTGAAGCCGCTGTTGTAGAATCCTGTGCTCTTGGAGAAGAGCGGGGCGGGCGGCGGCGGGATGACGCTGTTGTTGCCGTTCGGACTTGGCGCCGGCAGGATGACGAGGTTCGCGCTGCCGTCCGGCAACCTGCCGTATGACTGGTCGTTCGAGAGCGCGACCGACGGGAAAGCATCGGCTTGCGTGACGCCGTCTGGCAGCGTGAGGATGATGGGCTCTCCGCCGGCCTTTATGGCGAAGTTCGTGTGGAGCGGCCCGCTCGTGTTCGCGATATCCTTGTTCGATGCCCATACCAGGAGATACCCACCCGTGGGGATTATCCTGCTCGGGAATCGCCATTGCGTGAGGTTCGTCGGGGTGTCAGTGATATAGTATCCGTTGGTGTCGACAGCGCCCGGTCCGCTGTTGTAGAGCTCGACCCAGTCGGAGTACACGCCGTAGTTGTCGGGAATCGTTACACTGTTTGAGGACATCATCTCATTGAGATAGAGCTGCGCGTGCGCGCTGACTGCCAGTACGGTGAACAGAACCAACATATTTGCGAACAGCAGGTGTTTTCCAACCACAAATATCCCCCCACTACGGATATTACTCCTCAGAGAGAGTAATTTTTGAGAAGAAAGTATGTGCTTTTTTATATCTTTGTATTCTGATTCTGAGCCTGTTTATCCAGTTCTCTCGACGATGATGTACGCGATGATTTAAGAATGGTATAAAAACATCACATTCTCAGTTGATCCTCGACACGATCCCTTCCATCTGCTGCATCGTCAGTATGGCCTCGTGCATGGTGAACTGTCCGACACGCTCGTCGCCTTTGGCCCCCTCCGGGAACGCGCCGTAGTACGGTGAGAGCAGATTGTCGTCTTGGAGGTTGAGCATGCGCCGCTCCATGATCTGCGCGAACGACCTCTCGCCGAGCGCCGAGGCGGCGCGCGCGATGAGCGCGTAGTTCCACGGGCTCTCGCTCGTGGTGGCCGGCTCGCCGGACGAGGTGTATGCGTCATATATCATGTCTCTTTTTGAGTATTGGTCCTGATAGAACACGAGCGATTTGCGCGCGCTCTCCTTGAGCGTGCGGTCGTTGCTCTCGGCGAAGCGCACCATGATCCAGAGGCTGTTGATGCTGTACTTGCCGCCGTCAATGCCGTTGCCGTACTTGTCTCCTGCGCGGTACTCTGAATTGTACAGGCCGTTCCATATCTGCGCCTTCAGCGTGATATTGCGCATCTGGCTCGCGACCGCCGGCCATCTGCCGCCTCGGGTATTGGCGAGCCGGTCATAGACCTGGAAATCGCTATACGCGAGGTACGCCGCGTCGCCGCGCCATGGCTTCTCGCCCGACATGCCGCCATAGCCGATGAGGAGGTTATCGTCGCTGAGCGCGACGCGTTCAAGCCCCGTCGCAAGACGGTCAATCATCGTGTCATAGCGCGCATCGCCCCAACGGTCCTTCGCGATATAGAGCGCGTGCAGCGCGCGTAGGTCGGCGTCGGGCGCTATGTTCCGTCCTTCCCCCTCCGCGGCATCGGTATCATCGAGGTGCCACATCATGTAGCTCCCTTCCGGATGCATCATGTGCCCTTCGACGAACGAGAGCTCGCTGTCGAAACGTTTCTTGTCGCCCTGCTGCGCTGCCGCTTGCAGGTAGTATGAGACCGCTTCGCTGTTCGTGTGGTTATGCTGGGTTATGTTCTGTTGCGCATGGAGCTGCTGGTAGAGGTCGATGTGCCCGTTCGGTTTGTGGAGGTTCTGTTCGACGTATGCGGTCGCCGCCGCGAGCGCATCGCCCGTCTTCATGTACGCGGGTATATCATCAGTGTCTGTGCCCGTGTCGGGGAGGTCCGGCACGAACGGTTCTCTCTTGATGATGTTCGTGTTGACGAGGAGGAGTATGGTCGTGGCTATGACCGCGTAGATGAGGACCATGGTCACCAGGACCATGAGCTTGCTTGCGTGATCTCTTGCTTTCATGGGATTGTTCTCCGATTCCGTGTTGCTTGGTTATTCTCCTCTTATTATGCTCCTATTATTTTCCTCTTATTCTTATCCTCTTCGTCTCTCTTTTTCTCATCCCTTCTTCGTCTCTCTTTTTTCTCATCCTCTCATTATCCATCTCTCTTTCCACCCGTCTCCTTTCGCATGTCCCCGTCGGGGAACCCGAACGCGAATGACGGTTTTGTTATGGCGTACGCGCAGAGCAGGATGAAGGTGATGATGCTCAGTATCCCGCCGATGACGTACTCGGTATTCAGCCGGTAGGTGAGCTGGATGGTATAATCGCCTGCGCGATGCGGCTTGACTATCATGAAATCCGGCCCGACGGGCTCGATGCTGAGCCTCTCCCCGTCAATCATCGCATCCCACGACCGGTCCTTCGTCATCTTGATGACCACCGCGGTCGTCTCCGAGGCGTTATGCACGTCGATGCGGTACGTATCAGGGTTGAGCATGGTGAAGCTCGCGTTCGCCGGGTACGGGTTCTCGAGCATGTTCACGTACGCCTGGAGGTATCGGGTCTCGTTTTCATCTTTTGTGACGAACTCTTCGCCCACGCTGTTGCAGTACGCCTGGTGGAACAGGACCCTGCAGCCCGGTTCGAGCGATTTCACGTACGTCGCCTCAACCTCCGGCACGGCCTGCGCGAAGGCGGAGTTCGCGATGGGTATCGAGTAATACGCGTACCGGTAGTTCTGCTCGATATACGGGAGCGTGCCGTTGAGCAGCTTTTGGGTATTGACATTCCGGATGCCCGCTTCGCGGTTCACGTACAATCGCGTGATGTCGGCGGCTCGCAGGTAGAGTATGGTGACGTTCGCGTTGTGGAATCCGGAGCTCACGCTGAATATCTCGTCAGCGTATGAGTTCGTGATGCCCTGCTCGTAGTAGCCGTATGATTGCGGATGTTTCGTGAACGAGCTCCTGACGGAGAGGCTCTGCTCCGAGTAGGGCATGCTTATCCTGCCGGGGATGCTCTCGTTGATGAACTCAGGGCTGTTCTCTATGCTGGAGGCGGTCTCCCAGTGGGTCTGGATGCTGTAGATGACGAGCAGGCCGCTCAGCACGAACGACGCGATCGAGATATAGTAGAACACCTGCAGTCTCCGGCTCCGGAGCTGCGTGGATATTGCGGTGATGAGTGCGGCGCTTGCCACGATGAACTCCGGGACGATGCGGTGGTATTGGATCGACCGGATGATGTTCATGGGGAAGATGTTGTACAGTTCGAGATAGTAGAAGAGCACCATGACGATGAGCGTGACGGCGAATCCGCGGATTATCGCGTTCTCGTAGAGTGTCGGCTTCCGGTACTCTCTCTTCGGTGTTTCGGCGCGCTCCTTCCCGCGCTTGACCAGGCGATATACGGTGAAGACCGTCAGGAAGAGGAGCGCCAGCATCACGATGGGCCCGGGGCCCTTGAGGTTCATGTAATCGAAGAAGAAGTCCTTGACAGTGATGATATTGTTCTGTATGTGGTAGAGCGGCAGGTACTTCACCCCCATGTGCGCTCCGGATGTGACCTGGGCATAGCTGAACTGGTTGACCGATTGGAACCCGCCCAGGAACAGGCTGGAGAAGACGAGGATGACATAATGCGTGAAGATATGGCGTTTCGAGATGCCCTTATGGTGGCGGCTCGTGCTGATCGCGAGCGTGAACAGGTAGAGCCCTATCGTCATGCAGAGCGAGAACCAGATGAGCGGGTGCATGACGTACGCCGCGGTGAGCGCGATGACCATCCAGAACCGGAATGGCCGGAGCGGCTCCCGCAGGAAGACGAGGAGCCCCAGCGGGTAGAGCGCGAGGAAGACGACGGTGATGGGCTCCCATCCATAGCTCCGCAGGCTGATGAACGTGTTGGCGAGGAGGAAGAACGCCCCGAACGCTGAGATGGTGTATCGCCGGGAGATCCGCAGGCAGAGGAAGAACGTCGCTATCACCGCGGCTAGGTGCCCGAAGATGACGAGCATATTGGCCGCATGCGCCGGGTCCAGGCCGAATATCTTGATGATCGCGATGTGCAGCACGTAGAAGCCCGGTTGGTAGTACTTGAAGACCGGCATCCCGAGATACCAATACGGGTTCCAGAGCACATGCGGCCAGTTCTCCATGATGAATTCGGACTTCCACACGTGCGCCTCGAGGTCCCATGCGCCGTAGGTCTGCAGGTTCCCTTCGTTCGTCCTCCAGTTGATGTTGTCGTATGTCGGGGAGATCCAATTATCGCCCGCGAGGATCTTCTGGTTCAGGAAGAGCCAGCACGCGACGAGGAACAGGAGCGCTAGGATGAGCGGCACGGCTCTCCACTGGAAGGGCCGGTCGTTGTGCGTGTTGTCAAGATAGCCGAATCGGTAGTCGTGCTCTTGGTGGCCGAACCTGAGCCATGAGGAGGTCTTCATGCGGCACGCTTCCCTCGGACCGGCGCATCATTGACGAAAAGGATGCTCGATGCAGTGATGATGCTGTAGAAGAGGAGCCATATCGAGACAGGGAGGTACGTCCTGACCTGTTGGATATCGCTCGCCGTGGCGACGCTGTAGAGCGCATAGACGCTGATTACGTAGCAGACCGCGGAGAGCATGAGGTTCCATTTGATATCGGCAAGCCCGGGGTTCGTCCCTTTCTTGTCGGTCCTGACGAAACCGATATACCTCTTGAAGAGCGCGTTGACCGCCGCCTTGCTGTAGATGAAGATGCTGTTGACGATGAGCGAGTACTGCAGGAACGCGTCGAAGAGCGTCACCCGCTTATTCGCTATCCTGCCGTGGAGGGCCACGAATATCATCATGATGCCCATGACGACATTCATGTACAGGAGCGGGATCATGAAGTTCGGCAGCCAGAGATGATGCGTCGGAGCGCCGAGGAGGATGGAGAGCACCGGCACGGTGATATAGACGATTGTCGTGAGGCCTATGAGCCACCAGGCTATCGTGAAGAACGTGTGCACCTGGTGGAGGAAAGAGTACTCCCCCCACAGGAGCTCTTTCCAGTTCTGGCGGAGGATGGCGAGGTTCCCGTTCGCCCAGCGATACTGCTGTGACCGGTACGCGCGCCAGTCCGGCGGCGCGTATCCTGTGACGAGCACCTCCGGGACATAGACCCCGCGCCATCCGCGCGCGTTCGCGCGCAGGCCGAGTTCGATGTCTTCAGTGCTCGTGTAGTACCGGAATCCCCCGAGCTCTCTGAACATGCTCGTGCGCACGACGAGGTTCGTGCCGCAGAAGGGGAGCGCTCCATCCCGCGCCTTGCTCACGCACTGCGTCTGGTAGAAGATGTTCGTGCCTATCTTCGCGGCGCGTCGTAGGGGTGTGTCATCGTTGATGTAATACTGGGGCGTCTGCACGAAGAACACCTTTGGGTTGCTGAATTGGTGTATGGTCTGTTCGAGAAATCTCGGTTTGGGGGCTTGGTCGCTATCGAGTATGACAAAATACTCCTCCTTCACAGCGTGCTCGATGGCGTTGTTGATATTGCCCGCTTTGTAGCCGGTGTTGTCCGGCCTGCGTACGAGAACGGCCCCGTGCTCTTGCGCGAGCCGATCCATCTCCTTGATAGAGGTCTCGTTCTTGCTGTCATCCAGCAGGTAGATGGTCTTCTGTGGCCAGAGGATCGCCTCGCATGCGGCGAGGGTCCTGTTCACCACATCGTACGGTTCGTTGTACACAGGGATGCAGATGGCCACTGCAGGGAGCGGCGATAGCCTTTTTGGTTTCGGCGGCCGGTATCTGTCCGTGAAGAGATTGTAGAGGAAGTAGAGCGCGAAGCAGAAGCTGAACGTCTCTGCGAGGAAGATAGGGATGCTGAGCGGGTATTTGGCGAGGCTGTCGATAGGGAATTGCCGGTCGCTTGTCGGGTGTATGATGGTGTTGGAGAGATAAAAGATGTATATGAAGAGGACTGTGACGCCGAAGAGAGTGTAGAAGGCGAAGTGCTTGAGTGTCTGTGGTTTGATGTACATCTCATCCCCTTTTTCTTCATGTCGAAACTTGTATGTATGGGTGCGTGCTCTTCTCGGGCCATCTCT